>Ga0228634_1000312_pt1 | contig 40605 bp, 37 predicted proteins | sample 42DmetaG_FD_190063 | JGI IMG/M metagenome (GOLD analysis project Ga0228634, IMG submission 190063) | Seawater microbial communities from Monterey Bay, California, United States - 42D | ecosystem: Environmental > Aquatic > Marine > Coastal | place: USA: California | collected 2016-09-27 | reverse complement strand
CTTGAGGCAAGTAATTTTTCTGCAGAAGATTTTCAAGAAGTATTAGCTCAGGCTTATTTTTTTAACTATAATTTTTCGAAAGCAAAGAGCTTGTTCATTGACCTTGAGGAAAACGCAAAGGACTCCGAGTTAAAAATGAAATATAAGAAGCTTATTAAGCAATGTGATTTTGCTCAAAAAATGATTGCGAAACCGGTAGCTGTAGACTTTGAAAATCTGGGTAAAAATGTAAATTCAGATGCGCCGGACTTTTTACCATATGTAAATCCTGATGAGTCTAACCTATATTTTACCACGAAGCGATCGGGAGTTGTAGGTAATTTAGGTTCTAGTGACGGATTTAAAACTGCTGATATCTATTACGTAAAGCACAAGAGAAATAATTACTCAAGAGCTCGTTCGGTTGGACCTCCAAACACCTATGGTAACGAATTTACAGCAGGAAATTCAGAAAATGGGAATTACTTAGTTTACACGGTGAATAACGATGAAGTTTACTATGATTTATTTGTAAGTGAATTAGGTAGGCGATCATATATGGTTGCTGAACCCATAAACTACGAAGAGCTTGCTAAATCTGCAGAGCAAGGTGCATCATTGACCAATGACGGTCAACATTTTTATTTTTCAAGTGATATGGATGGAGGAATTGGAGGGTATGACTTGTACGTTATCAAAAGACTTCCAAATGGAAACAGGGGCCAACCTATGAATTTAGGTGCAACAATCAATACGGAAGGGAATGAGAAATACCCTATGATCACAGATAATGGGAAAACACTCTATTTTAGCTCAGATACTCATTTAGGAATGGGAGGAATGGATTTATTTAAATGTTCTAGCATTGAAAATGAACAAAGGAAGTGGCAAGATCCAATCAACTTGGGTCACCCAATTAATACTCCTTTCGATGACTTAAATATATCGTATGCCAAAAATCGACGCTATGCTTACATGGCAAAGCGATTTGACGATAGCTTTGGAGATTTGGATATTTATAGGTTAACTTTTTATGATGAAAAGGATGAATATACCTTACTTTCAGGTAGAATATTGAACCAAGATTCAGCAATTGTTAAGGCAGATGTTACGGTTGAAGTTTTTGATGAAGAAACAGGAAATTTGATTGGGACGTATGTCAATAATCAGGAAAATGGAAAATATTCAGCAATTTTAGCACCAGGTAAGTACTTCATAGAGATAGTGGGCCTTGAAGGGTTTAAGGCCTATCAAAAGGAATTGGAGGTTTTAGGTAAAAAAGATCGATCAGAGTTGAGGGTGTTAGATTTAATTGTTGAACAAGAATAATAGTCTGTGTCAAAAAATCAGTTTCAAGTTTTATTTGAGGATAATCATTTGTTGGCGGTTAGCAAACCATCCGGTATGTTAACTCAAGGTGATCGCACAAGAGACAAGCCTTTAAATGAGCTTGCTAAAGAGTTTTTAAAAGAGAAGTACAAAAAGCCAGGGGATGTATATTTAGGTGTACCTCATCGAATTGACAGGCCTACAAGTGGTCTGGTTTTGTTGGCAAAGACCTCTAAAGCTTTGGTGAGGCTCAATAAAATGTTTCAAGAAAAACAAATACAAAAAACATATTGGGCGGTGGTTAAAAATAAGCCGCAAAATAGCGAAGGAACATTGGTGCATTTTTTAGTTCGGAATCCAGAAAAGAATAAAAGTACTGCACATGATAATGAGGTGAAGGGTTCTAAAAGAGCTGAATTGTCGTATAGGGTGAAACTAAGCCTAGATAATTATCATTTGTTGGAAGTTTATCCAAAAACCGGACGACACCATCAAATTAGAAGTCAACTTTCTGCGATAGGTTCGCCGATTAAAGGAGATGTAAAATATGGTTTTGATAGAACGAATAGTGATGCATCAATCCATTTACATGCACGTTCTATCGAATTTATTCATCCCGTGTCAAAGGAAAAGCAAAAAATATCCGCTCCAGCGCCTAAATCAGATGCCGTTTGGAAGGCTTGCTCCAAATTGCTAAAAGCTTAAAAGTCAGATTTCCGGTTTTGTTTTATTTCAGACCTTCTTTTCTTTTCTTTTAACCTTTTTCTTATCGCAGCCTTCGATGGTTTGCTAGCTTTTCTTTTTGCGGGTGTTACCAAAGCTCTGGTAATGGTGCTGTAAAATTTCTTTATGCAGTTTACTTTGTTTTTCAACTGAGATCTTGTTGCTTCACTGCTAATTTGAAGCACACCGTCTTGGGACAAAGTTCGTTTCGATGTGATCAGTGCTTTTTCATCATCATTTAAAATTCTTGATTCGCGAACATTGAAAAATAGGGTCACCCTGCTTTCCGTTTTATTCACGTGTTGTCCACCTTTTCCGCTGCTTCGACTGGTTTTGAAGTGCAGTTCATCAGAAAAATCTTTTTTTACCAAATTCATGCGTTAATTTTTTGAAAAGGAATAGATACCTTCCGAAAGAAAATTATCTTTGTGAAGGTATTAAACAAATCAAATTATGGCAAAAGAAATCGACAAACTAGATCCAATAGATCGAGGTATAATTTTAAGAGCTCCTGCAGTGGTTGCGTTATTAGCAGCCGTATCGGATGATGGTATAGTTTCTGAAGATGAAAAAGCTGATGCCATTCGCTTGGCACATTTAAGAACGTATACATCTAAGCCAATCTTACACAATTATTACAAAGAGGTTGACAAATGCTTTAAAGATGATTTTGATTTGATTTTGTCTCAATTACCGGAAGAATGGAAAGAGAAAGAGCAATTCTTAGAAAATCGATTGACAAATTTAGACCCGGTATTACAAAAGTTAGATACGGTGTATGCCGAAGAATTGATTACAAGTTTAAAGTCATTTGCAAAGCATGTTTTTAAGTCAAATTCTAATTTCTTGCAAAATTTTTTACTACCAATTTTTACCGTCAAGATGAATGACGGTTTCGATCCAAAAATTGGTGGACGTTAAGTATTAGTTTGAAACAATTATTCCTTATCAGGCATGCGAAGTCGAGTTGGGGTAATGCTCAACTGAAAGACTTTGATCGTCCATTAAATCATAGAGGTAGAGCAGCAGCCCCAGAAATGGGAGATAGACTGGTAAAGGTAGGAATCTTTCCTGATGTTATTATTTCTAGTCCGGCTGTGCGTGCCTTGACCACTGCAAAATTAATTTCCAAAAGATTAAAAAAACAGGTCAATATTATAGAAAAGCCAGAGCTGTATCATGCTTCGACTTTTTCATTGCTGACTAGTGTCAATCAGATTGCTGATACGCTTGATACTGTATTTTTAGTAGGACATAACCCGGGGCTAACAGATTTTGCTGAATACTTGAGCGACAAGCAATTTGGAAACTTACCAACTGCAGCAATAGTAGGAATTAGGTTTGAGATTGACTCTTGGACTTTAGTTAGTGGTTCGACTGGTCATTGTTACTTCTATGACTACCCTAAGAATAATTCCTAAAGTGTTTCAATCCAATTGTGCGTATCTTTTACTTTTCCGGTTTTTAGTTCCTCTAAGTACTGTTTCACTTTAGAAGAGAATTCCCACTTGGTGTAATCTGACAATTGTAATTGCTTTTCTTCATAGCCTAATACAGAGATAGGAGCGATAGTCGCTGCAGTTCCAACCCCAAATAATTCGCTAATTGTATTCTCTTCTATACCCTCAACAAGCTTAGTTACAGTAATTGGTCTTTCCACAACCTCATAGCCCCACTCTTCAGCTAACTGAAGAATACTTTTTCGGGTAATTCCGGGTAAAATAGTTTTGCCGTCCAATGGGGGCGTCAGTAGGGATTTGCCTTTAACTAGCATTAGGTTCATTGTTCCAGATTCCTCAAGGAATTGGTGATCTTTAGCATCAGTCCAAATAAGTTGGTCGTAACCTTCTTCTTGCGCTTTTTTTGCGGGTAGTAGAGATGCTGCGTAGTTACCTGCAGCCTTTGCAGCTCCAACTCCTCCTTTTGCCGCTCTTGAATAATGAGACTCTATCTTAACTTTTACAGCACCTGAGTAATAAGAAGCTGAAGGCGAGGTAATAATCATAAATTTATATGAACCGCTTGGCTTAACTCCTAGAAACGGATCATCTGCAATCATGAAAGGTCTTAGGTAAAGTGACATTCCAGCACCTACAGGAATCCAATCTTTGTCTAATTCAATCAATTGCCTCAACCCATCCATGAAGATGTCTTCAGGAATCTCAGGCATGCACATTCTTACAGCTGAGGCGTTTAGTCGCTTTAAATTTTCATCTGCTCGAAAAATAAAAACTTCTCCTGCTTCATTTTTATGTGCCTTTAGACCTTCGAAGATTGCCTGGCCATAGTGAAAAACAGATGCTGCCGGAAAAAACTCTAGTGGCTGATATGGCATAATCTGGGGTGTTTTCCATGCTCTATCATTATATTCCGCCATTAACATATGATCAGAAAAGTCTCTACCAAATTTTAAATTATCAAAGTTGATAGAAGAGAGCTTTGATTTGGTAATTTTTTGAACGGGAAAAGTAGAGTATTTCAAAGTCATTATGTTTAGACGCGAAATTACCCATTACGCGACGATTTTGTGTGCCATCTGTTATTGCACTTTGTTAAAAGCTATTAACACAGTATTTATAAAGTTTATCCCCTTAGTTTATCTAAAAGGTCATTTAATTGTTTTGCTTCTTCTTCAGAAAGTGATTTGAAATTTGACTTTAAATCATCTTCAGTGTCTTCTATCGCTTTTACAAGGTCTAACCCCTTCTGATTGATTACAATGTCTGCCTGTCGGCGATCGTCTTTATTTATTTTTCGCTGCACTAGCTTTTTATCAACTAGTTTGTCAATTAATCTGGAAACATTTGACATTTTATCAATCATACGATCGGAAATGGCATTAACGGAAATGTAATTGCTCTTTTGACCTCTCAAGATTCGTAAAACATTATATTGCTGATTGGTTATTCCAAAGGGCTTTAATTGCTTCGCAATTAGATTTGTAATCCACTTACCTGTAAATAGTTGATTAATCATCAACTTGTTAATTTCATCTTTAAATTTATTTTGTTTTATCTCTTTCTCAATCTCCATTGTAAATTTTTTACAAATATATGTAGATACAGATAATGTATGTTACTATTCAATATCTTACTTTGAGTACCTTCGTAATAAATTATCTTCCATGCTTGACGCGTTAAAGTTAATGCGAATTCCCTTCTCTATTTTCTTAATGCCGGTATTTTGGTTCGCATTAATTCCAATAGAAGACATTCCAATAGCTAAAAGTGTTTTTATTTTTTTCCTTATCCATGTGTTAATTTATCCGGCGAGCAACGGTTATAATTCATACTTCGATAAAGATGAAGGGAGTATCGGGGGACTAAAAACACCTCCAAAGGTTAATCGGCATTTATTTCCCATGGTAGTTACTTTTGATATCATTGCAATCGTATGTGCCTTTCTGCTCTCAATTCATTTTGGCTGGATGTGTGTTATTTACATTGCTGTAAGTAAGGCCTATAGTTGGGATAAAATACGTTTGAAAAGATTGCCAATTTTAAGCACGTTAGTAGTTACTTTCTTTCAGGGTTTTTTTATGTTTTACACTGTACAAGTTGGTTTGGGGTTTTATAATTGGGACAATGTAAATCTATTTTTTGCAGTTGCTTCTTCTCTATTTCTGTTAGGATCTTATCCATTAACACAAGTTTATCAGCACGACGAGGATTCAGAAAGGGGTGATCTAACAGTAAGTTTAATGTTGGGAATTAAAGGAACTTTCATTTTTTCATCAATCGCTTTTTTGTTAGGAACATTACTTTTGGGCTATTCATTTGTTCAACAGGGTAATGTGAAAGACTTTTATCTTTTCCTTCTTTTGGGAGGGCCTATTTTAGGGTACTTTAGCTATTGGTTTAGGTTAATTGTAAAAGATGAAAATAAGGCAGACTTTGAACACAGTATGAAGATGAATATTATTTCTTCAATTTGTTTAAGCGCAGCATTCATTTGCATTATGATTTTCTAGCTATGAAAAACGTACTCGTTATATTGTTTATTTCCGGCATATTCTTCAGCCATCCGCTGAAAGCAGAAAACTGCATAACAAAACCAAGTACTAATTCTTTTCTATTAGGGTCTATTTACAATCAGCTAAAAGGAGAGAAGAAACCTGAGTTTTCGCTTTTTGAAAAGGCTTATTTGGGATATATTGATCTAAAGTTAAGCGGGTTGCTTCCATTTAGTAAAAATATTATAAGTATTATAGATTTTCGCCTTCCCTCCATCAAAAAACGGTTTTGGGTCATTGATTTAAAATCTAAGACAGTATTGTATCATACGTATGTGGCTCATGGGGAAAACTCAGGAGGAAAATATGCCATTGACTTTTCCAATAGCGAAGGGTCGCATCAGAGTAGCCTTGGGTTTTACAAGACAGAGGAGACTTACTTTGGAAAAAATGGATTGTCCCTTCGCTTAAAGGGGTTAGAGCACGGATTTAATACAAATGCTCGAGACCGATATGTGGTTCTTCATGGCGCCACTTATGCTACTGAAGAGTATATTAGAGAGAATGGAGTTCTGGGTAATAGTGAGGGATGCCCTGCAATCCCAACGGGTCTGCATGTCCCAATTATTAATTTAACTAAAGAAGGTACTTGCTTATTTATTTATTTCCCAGATGCTAGTTACCTCGAGAGTTCAACTTTTATTTTAGATGACTTATAATTAAACAGAATGAAGAATCAATTTTTAACCATTGTATCGATATCCTTTGTGCTTGTATTCCTTCATTCTTGTTCGGTTGTTAAAACCCCGCTGGCAAGTACTAACTTTAAAAGGTAAAATACAACAGTCATTTGAATCTTTCCACGTCAAAGTCAGAAAGCAAAGAAACGGCTAGGGCAGAGAAGAGGTTACCTAAAACAGTTCAAAGTTTTTCAAAAGAAAAGATAATACCGAAAGTACCTGCAGGCTATAGCAGCATAGCGAAAAATGTTAGCGATAACTCGTTGTTTAAAGAAGAATTTGAAATTGAGTCAGCAGAGAAATCGATAAAGCGAAAAGGGCTTCTAAAAAACATTTCAGAAATAGAAGTAACTAAAAATTTGGTAAATAAAAATGCTGTCCTTTTACAACAAAACGACTATTGGTGGGAAGATGATATTGAAGACTGGCCTTGGCTAGAAATTGCATTAGCCATTATTGCGGTGTTGGTTATAGCAATTGTAGTTACTATACTCGTGAGCTTAATTGGAGGTTTGGTGTCTAGCCTATTTGGTCTAATTTTATTGATAGCTTTAGCATACATTTTATATACCCTTTGGTTTTAAACGCTAAAGTAAGGTGAACTAAAAAGCCCTTTCTGATTCGTCAGAAAGGGCTTTTAATTTTTGGTTTGGTTTTGGCAGAAATGATTACATCATTCCACCCATTCCGCCCATACCACCTGGCATTCCACCACCTGGCATTCCGCCTCCAGCGTTTTCTTCTTCAGCATCTGAAATAACGCATTCTGTAGTCAATAACATACCTGCAATAGAAGCTGCATTTTCAAGGGCTACTCGAGATACTTTTGTAGGATCAATTACACCAGCTTTAATCAAGTCCTCATAAACCTCAGTTCTTGCATTGTAACCAAAGTTTCCTTTGCCTTCTTTAACTTTTTGAATAACCACAGATCCTTCGCCACCGCAATTAGCAACAATTTGTCTCAATGGCTCTTCAATTGCTCTTCGTACAATTGCAATACCTGTTGTTTCGTCTGCGTTCACGCCTTTCTTTCCTTCTAAAGTCGACATTGCTCGTATTAAAGCAACTCCTCCACCTGGAACAATTCCTTCCTCTACAGCAGCTCTTGTTGCGTGTAATGCATCGTCAACTCTATCTTTCTTCTCTTTCATTTCAACTTCTGAAGCAGCACCTACGTAAAGAACAGCAACACCGCCAGCTAATTTTGCTAAACGCTCTTGTAGTTTTTCCTTATCATAATCAGAAGTAGTATTTTCAACTTGAGCCTTTATTTGGTTAACTCTAGCTTTGATATCATCTTTTGCTCCAGCTCCATTAACAATAGTTGTGTTGTCTTTATCGATGGTAATTTTCTCGCAAGAACCAAGGTCAGCTAAATCGGCATTTTCCAATTTATATCCTCTTTCTTCAGAAATCATTGTTCCTCCAGTCAAAATTGCAATGTCTTCTAACATTGCTTTACGTCTGTCACCAAACCCCGGTGCTTTAACCGCTGCAATTTTCAATGAACCTCTTATTTTGTTCACAACAAGCGTTGCTAAAGCTTCACCCTCAATGTCTTCGGCAATTATGAGAAGAGGTCTTCCAGACTGTGCTGTTTTTTCTAAAACAGGAAGTAAATCCTTCATTTGACTGATTTTCTTATCGTAAATCAGAATGTATGGATTCTCTAGTTCTGCCTCCATTTTTTCAGTGTCCGTAACAAAGTATGGAGATAGATAACCTCTGTCAAACTGCATTCCTTCTACCACTTCAACCGTAGTTTCTGTTCCCTTTGCTTCTTCAACTGTAATTACACCTTCTTTCTTTACTTTGCCCATTGCCTCTGCAATTAGCTTTCCGATAGAACTGTCGTTGTTTGCAGAAATAGTGGCAACTTGCTCTATTTTTTCAGAATCCTCACCTACAGGTTCAGATATTTTTTTCAACTCTGTGACAATGTCTTTTACTGCTTTGTCAATTCCTCGTTTTAAATCCATTGGATTTGCACCAGCTGCAACATTTTTCAACCCTTGGGTAACAATTGCTTGAGCAAGAATAGTTGCAGTTGTTGTTCCGTCTCCTGCATCGTCTGCAGTTTTAGAAGCAACTTCTTTTAACATTTGAGCTCCCATGTTCTCAATTGGGTCTTTCAACTCAATTTCTTTTGCAACAGTAACACCATCTTTGGTTACTGCAGGAGCGCCGAATTTTTTGTCAATTACAACATTTCTTCCTTTTGGTCCTAACGTTACTTTTACAGCGTTCGCCAATTTGTCTACACCAATTTTTAGTGCATTTCTTGCTTCTGTATCAAATGTGATTTCTTTAGCCATTTTCTTTTAAATTTTAGATATTAAACAATAGCGAATAAATCAGACTCTCTCATAATTAAGTAGTCTTTTCCTTCGATGTTAATTTCAGTGCCGGCAAATTTGCCATACAGCACAGTATCGCCTTCTTTAACCGTCATTGGTTCATCTGGCTTACCGTTACCTACAGCAACAATTTTTCCTTTTTGAGGCTTCTCTTTTGCTGTATCCGGAATAATAATTCCTCCAGCTGTTTTTTCTTCCGCTGCAGCAGGTTCAACAAGAACTCGATCTGCTAAAGGTTTTACATTTACTGACATATTTTAAGTTTTAAGTTAGTTTTTTTTAACGAATTCCCTTAAGTCATAATTCGTGCCAATAGGTAAAGGCTGCCAATTGCTGAAAATATTTCAGTTTAGTAAATCAACGTGTCAGCTAAAGTGACAGTTTGACAACAAAAAAAGCCACACCGGTAGGGTGTGGCTTTTAAATTTTATGGTGCCTTTACTACTCCGGTGCCGAACTTGGGTCAGCAGGAACTTCTTCATTTGTAACCGGTGCTTGAGAAGCAGGAATCACAATTTGATTGGCTTCATTCTGTAGCTCCGATTCCACTGTGTCAATTTGAACAGCTTCATTTCGGTTGATAGTTGCTGAAGAAAGAATACTAAGAACGATTAGCGCAATGCCTAATGTCCACGTAGCTTTTTCTAGAAAGTCTGTCGTTTTTCGAACTCCCATTACCTGATTAGAAGAAGAGAAGTTAGAAGCCAAACCACCTTTAGGGTTCTGAACCAAAATCACCAAAATCAGTAATACTGCAATGATGAAGACTAAAACGGATACAATAATGTACATTTTCTTTTATGTGTTTAATTGAATTTTAATTTCTTTAATTCGGGCTGCAAAATAACTGCTTTTTTCGGGATATTTCAACTGTAATTTTTCAAAAGCTTTTATTGCCTTTTCGAAGTGCTCTTGATCGGCATAAATATTTGCCAAGGTTTCCGTCATTAAGTCATCGTCTTCTTGTACACTTAGTCGAGCCATTTTAATAGGTGAGTAGAAACTCGCTTTTTCCTTATTGCTCTCGAAAACAGTTATATTAGAAGTGGTTTGTTGATCACTTTCCTCTTCCGTTCTTAATTCTTCAAACTTAGACTGGGGCACATCTAGTGCTCTTAACCACCCTGTAAAGGAGTTGCTATCGCCGGCAGCATTAATTGTTAAATTAGGATCTTTTTCTTCCTTGAAATCCTCTGTTTTTATTATTCTTATCGCCGTATTGTCTGAATTTTCTGCACTTAAACTATCAATATCAGGAATTTCGTCGGAAACATTTTGAAGTATAGAGTTGCTAACAGCTGAACTTAAAATTTGATTTTCTAACGTGTCAAACTCCGCATTGCTGCTGTTTTTAATTTTACTGAAGTCAATGTTAAGTTTCTCCTCTTGTGCAACTGCTGACTTCTCTTCAAAATGATCACCTACCTCATTATCTTGCTGATTTAAATTTGTTGGAGTTTCTACATGGGCTGTTACACTGTCAAGCTGTTGCTCCTCCAATTCATCTTCCGGTAGTTCTTTAGTAAAAGTTGAAACTTGTGCTAAAAGTGGCTCACCTTGTGATGAATTCTGGGGTTCTTCCGAAATTGCTGATGTTTCAACATGCTCAAGAGTATAGTATTCTGGTATTACTTCTACTTCTTCATTCATAGAAACTGAAGGTGTAAATAACAAGCTGTGCAGATGTTTGCGGCTTGCCGCATAAGCAGCAGTTCTTTTTAAGCTACTTTCAAAATTTAAATTTTCGCTGCTATGATATGCCTTGGTAAGCAGCATTTGGGCACTCTGAAAGTACGGATAGTCCTGAACAATCTCATTAAGACTTACAATAGAATGAGCTCCAACGGCAGTGGGCTGCTTTAAATAGGAAATAAAGGTTGACTTGTTTACTACCAATTTGTTACTGCTTTATTAAAAATGTCTTGCGTTAGCTGTTCATTTATTGCATTGATTAACTCTTCTTCGCTGGAAGCAAGGTCTTCATTAGCCGGTAAATCTTCGAAGCGAGAGAAGCTAGACTCGAAACTTTGCTTTTCATCGTTGGTGTTCGTAAACTTTACCTTAACGGTCATTGTAACCCTAGTTAGTGCAGCTTGTTCGTTTCCTTGAATAGCTACCGGATTATTGTTGTAGTCACTAATATATCCTTCAAATTGAAGGTCTCCATCACTTTTTACTAGCACCAAATTTGTTTGAGCTATAAATATATCTTTCAATGCTTCGGTAAACAATTGACCCGAGTTGGGCGGGGCTAAACTTGCATTGATTGCAAAGAAGTCGACAGATACCGTTTTAACTTCTGGAGCAATTGAAGCACCGGTAAACGAAAAAGAAGCTTTACAAGCCGATAAAATAACGGCCGTAATAAGCATTAAAAAACCTACTTGTTTGCTATTTCTCATTGTTCAATTTCATATTCTTTAATCTTCCGGTACAAAGTACGTTCCGAAATTCCTAAATCTTCCGCAGCATATTTTCTTTTTCCACCATGTTTCTCTAAGGCTTTCTTAATTAGTTTCTGCTCCGTGTCAGAAATTGAAAGCGATTCCTCTTCTTGTTCAATTACAATTTCTTGATAATCGTCTTTTTCTTCTGAGGCGTCATTTTTATAATTAACGGCTTCGTCTGTGAAGTTAGACTCACTTCTCTGTACTGGTTTTTCTTCACTGAATTGAGCAAGCTCTAATCTTTTTTCGAGTGAACTTATGCTATCTTGCCCACCATATAGTCGTTCAAAAACCTGATCATTAATTTCATCCTTATTTGGCTTTGAATCAGATTTAATAACTTGGAAAACAACCTTTTTTAAATCTGCAACATCTTTTTTCATATCAAAAAGTACCTTGTATAAGATGTCGCGCTCTGTCATGCCTTCTTTGTCCCCACTGTAAATCACAGGTAACGAAGCTTCGCTATTTTCAGGCAAATAATTCAGTAGTACTTCTGCTGTGATCAACTTATTTTTTTCAATCACAGAGATTTGCTCAGTAACGTTTTTCAATTGTCTGACATTACCAGGCCACCTATATTTCAGCAAAAGCACCCTTGCTTCTTCTGTTAACTGAACGGAAGGCATTCTGTATTTGTCGGCAAAATCTGCAGAAAACTTTCTAAACAATAAATGAATATCATCCTTTCGGACGCGCAGTGGGGGAACTTCAATTGGCACAGTATTTAATCGATAAAATAAATCTTCTCTAAATTTATTTTCATTAATTGCTTGAGGAATATTGACATTCGTTGCTGCCGTAATTCGAACGTTTGTTTTTTGTGGCTTTGAGCTACCAACCTTTAAAAACTCTCCTGTTTCTAATACTCGCAATAGTCGGACTTGAGTTGTCAGTGGAAGCTCTGCCACTTCGTCTAAAAATATCGTTCCTCCATCGGCTACTTCAAAATATCCTTTTCGTGTCTCGGTTGCCCCGGTAAAAGAACCTTTTTCATGACCAAATAATTCAGAATCAATGGTTCCTTCAGGAATTGCTCCGCAGTTAACTGCAATGTACTTATTGTGTTTTCTCGCACTTAGCTGATGTATGATTTGGGGTGTATTCTCTTTCCCCGAACCACTTTCCCCGGTAATTAAAACCGACAAATCTGTCGGTGCAACTTGCACCGCAATATCAATAGCTCTGTTTAGTTGTTCGGAATGTCCAATAATTCCAAACCGCTGTTTAATTTGTTCAATTGTCATTATTTAACGGCTTTACCTTTTAATGTTGCTGAAGTACAAGTTTCTACTTTAACCATGACATAATCACCTACTTTGTAATTTTCTCTCGGAAAAACAATCACTGAGTTATGTGTATTCCTGCCGTAAAGTTCATGGTCTGATTTTTTTGAAACTCCTTCTACTAAAACCTCATATGTTTTTCCTAAATCTTTTTTTAATTGCTCGTGGGAGTGTTTTTGTTGCAATTCAATAATTTCAGCTAACCTTCTTTGTTTGGTTTCTTCAGGGATATCATCTGGATACTTCCGCTGTGCCATCGTATTTGGTCGCTCTGAATATTTGAACATATACGAAAAGTGATATTTCACATACTCCATCAAGCTCAGCGTGTCCTGATGTTCTTCCTCTGTTTCAGAGCAAAAGCCTGAAATTATATCTGCTGAGATAGAGCAAGTGGGCAAAATTCGCCGAATAGCATCAATTCTATTCATATACCACTCCCTTGTGTATCCGCGATTCATCATTTCCAATATTCTAGAATTTCCTGATTGAAATGGCAAGTGGATGTAATCGCAAATGTTATCGTGCCTCGCCATAACATGCAAAACATCATCTGTCATGTCTTTTGGGTGTGAGGTAGAGAAGCGTATTCTAATTTTTCGATCTACCTGCGCAACTCGATCCATCAATTGCGCAAAGTTGGTACTCTTTTCTTTTTCTTCGTCCGATAGGTTAGCGAACTCCTTCTTTAAACCACCGCCATACCACAAGTAAGAATCTACGTTTTGCCCTAACAATGTGACTTCCCGATAGCCGGCTAGTGATAATTCCCTTACTTCTTGAATAATTGATTCCGGGTCTCTACTTCTTTCTCTCCCTCTTGTAAATGGAACCACACAGAAGGTGCACATATTGTCACATCCTCTTGTGATTGAAACAAATGCGGTTACTCCGTTCCCGCCTAATCTAACTGGTGCAATGTCGCCGTAAGTTTCTTCTTTTGAGAGGATCACGTTTACTGCTTTTCTTCCACCGTCAACTTCTCCTACTAAGTTTGGTAAATCGCGATATGCATCAGGGCCTACAACAAGATCAACTATTTTTTCTTCTTCTAAAAACTTCGATTTTAAACGTTCTGCCATGCAACCTAAAACGCCTATGATCATCTGTGGATTCTTGCGTTTATGCTTGTTGTAAACGGTCAGTCTTTTTCGCACAGTTTGTTCTGCTTTCTCACGAATAGAGCAAGTGTTTACAAATACGATATCAGCCTCGTGGAGTAATTTCGTGGTCTCATAGCCATCTTTCTCTAAAATAGAAGCCACAATTTCACTATCTGAAAAGTTCATTTGACAACCGTAACTTTCGATAAAAACTTTTCTTCCGTTTGAATTGGAAACTTTTCTGCCTTCAAGCGCTTCCCCTTGTCTTGCCTCATCTATTACTTTCTCTTCTGTTCTTAACATGGTGGTGTTCTATTTTGCAAGAACGAAATTAGGAAAAAACGAATGACTGTGACAAAATGGCATAAGTAATACCACTGCTTTTTATGTTTTTTTATATTACATGAAATATAATATAGATTGACTATTTCAATTAATTAAAAATGATTTTTTGGAACTCTAAACAAATATTGATTTTCTTTGCCAAAAATTTTCAAATTTTCGAAAATTCAATTTATACCTTATAATATGTCTAAAAATCTAGTTATTGTTGAGTCACCTGCTAAAGCCAAAACCATTGAAGGTTTTCTTGGAAAAGGATTTACCGTTAAGTCCAGTTTTGGTCATATCAGAGATTTACCCGGCAAAAACATCTCTATCGATATCGAAAATAACTTCGAGCCACAATATGTGATTTCGGATGACAAGAAGAAGGTAGTAGCTGAATTGAAGAAGTTAGCGAAAGCTGCAGATATTGTTTGGTTAGCAACGGATGAGGACCGAGAGGGGGAGGCTATTTCTTGGCATTTGGAAGAGGCTCTCGATTTAAAAAAGAAAGAAACGAAACGGATTGTTTTTTCTGAGATAACAAAATCGGCTATTACTAAAGCGATAGAGAATCCAAGAAAAGTAAATCGAAATTTAGTCGATGCTCAGCAAGCAAGAAGGGTATTAGATCGATTAGTAGGGTATGAGCTTTCTCCTGTTTTATGGAAAAAAGTGAAACCTTCTCTTTCTGCGGGTAGAGTTCAATCAGTTACAGTGCGCTTAGTGGTTGAACGAGAAAGAGAAATTCAAAATTTTAAAATCACAGACTTTTTCAGGGTTGTGGGCGTTTTCCAATTATCGAAAGGCAAAAGTTTCAAAGCTGAAGTAAGTTCAAGGTTTAAAAGTTATGATGACGCTAAAAGCTTTATTCAAGAATGTGAGAAGTCGAATTATTCAATTAGTGATTTAGTTAAGAAGCCGGCTACAAAGTCACCAGCAGCGCCTTTTACAACCTCTACTTTACAACAAGAAGCAAGTAGAAAGTTAGGGTTTTCTGTTGCACAAACCATGCTGGTTGCCCAAAAATTATACGAAGCAGGAAAGATTACTTACATGAGAACCGATTCGGTAAATCTTTCTGATACAGCGGTAGATGGAGCTAAAGAATACATCACCAAAACCTACGGCGCAGAGTTTTCGAATCCTAAGAAATACAGCTCAAAATCAAAAGGAGCTCAGGAAGCACACGAAGCTATACGACCAACTAATCTATCAGTCGATAGTCTGGGTACATCAACTCAAGAAAATAGATTGTATGAGTTGATTTGGAAAAGAACAACAGCTTCTCAAATGTCCAATGCTAGAATTGAAAGAACTACTGCAACTATTAATGTTTCAGAGTCAAAAACTGATTTCACAGCCAAAGGAGAAATCTTACAATTTGAAGGGTTCTTAAAAGTTTACTTAGAAGGGAATGACGACGAGGAGGAAGATGAAGAGCAAGATGGAATGTTACCAGCAATGAAAGTTGGTGATGACGTTAATATGCATGAAATTATCGCAACACAGCGTTTTACAAAGCACCCCGCCCGTTACCAAGAAGCAAGTCTCGTAAAAAAATTAGAGGAGTTAGGAATTGGACGACCGTCTACCTATGCCCCAACCATTTCTACAATTCAGAAGAGAGGTTATGTAGTGAAGGAAGAGCGAGAAGGTGTTGAGCGCAAATACGACGTTCTAACTTTGGATGCAAAAGGAATAAATGAAGGGTCTCAAACTGAACGAACAGGTGCAGAAAAAAATAAATTATTTCCAACAGATACAGGAATTGTAGTAACAGACTTTCTTTCGGAGAACTTTAAACAAATTATGGACTACAGTTTTACTGCAGATGTTGAAAAGCAATTTGATGATATTGCCGATGGTCAGTTGAAGTGGAATAAAATGATTGAAACATTTTACAACCCATTCCATAAGAATGTTGAGCATACTCTAGAGCATGCAGAAAGAGCGAAGGGTGAGCGATTGCTGGGTGAGGACCCTGAAACGGGTAAACCGGTTTACGCACGAATAGGCAGGTATGGAGCAATGGTTCAAATTGGTCACGTAGATGATGAAGAAAAGCCAAAATTCGCTTCTTTACTGAAAGACCAAAGCATTGAGACCATTAGCTATGAAGAAGCGATGGAACTGTTTAAACTGCCAAGAGAAGTTGGTACATACGAAGATAAACTTGTAACCGCAGCAATAGGTAGATTTGGACCCTATTTAAAGTGGAATAGTTTGTTTATTTCGTTAAAGAAAGCTGAAGGAGACGATCCTTTTACGGTAGATATGGAAAGAGCTGCAGTTCTTATTGAGGCTAAGAAAGAATCTGAGGCAAACAAATATATAAAGGTATTTGAAGAAGATAAAGACATCCAAGTATTGAATGGCCGTTGGGGACCTTATATTAAGTTCGGTAAGAAGAATATAAAAATACCAAAGGATGTGGTACCGGAGAATTTGACTTTGGAGGAGTGTAAGAAAATTGCTGCCGAAGCACCTGCAAAGAAAAAAGTAGTTAGACGCGCAAAAAAGAAATAGCATGTCACTGTTTGATTATTTTCAAAAAGTCGAAACGGATAAAATTGAAGGCTTTCAGTTTTTAACAGAAGGTCAAATTGGAAACCAAATAGACCTTAATCCAAATTCAATCGAAGGGTACGATATCGTATTTTTTGATATTGAAGAAGAGAGGGGTAGTATACGGAATAATGGGTGTTCGAAAGGAGCAAACCAAGTCAGAAGTTACTTTTACCAGTTGTATCAAGGATTAAATCCTCTTAAAATGGCGGATTTTGGAACTATTTGCCAAGGGGAAAGCGTGACAGACACTTACTTTGCTGTAACTGATGTTATTTCTCAGCTATTGCGGAATAATGTGATACCCGTATTTCTAGGAGGTTCGCAAGATTTGGTTTATGCGAATTACATGGCCTATACGAAGGAAGAGCAAACTGTTAACCTGGTAAGTATAGATTCAAAATTTGCACTTGGAAAAGCAGATGAGCCAATTCATGATTTGAATTATTTCTCAAAAATTATCATTCAACAGCCAAATGTTTTATTTAACTATTCCAACCTAGGTTATCAAACCTATTTAGTTGATCAAGCCGAGTTGCACTTATTAGAGGATTTGTTTTTTGACAGTCATCGGCTTGGAGAGTTGAAAGCAGATATAAAAGTGGCGGAGCCGATTATAAGAAACGCAGATTTTGTAAACTTTAGCATGAGTGCTGTCGCTCAACCATATGCCCCTGCGAATAAAGTGACTTCTGCAAACGGCTTAAATGGGGAGCAAGCTTGTCAATTGAGCAGATATGCAGGAATGAGTGATAAATTAAGTTCGTTTGGTATTTACGATTTTAATCCTACGATATTTGACCACGGACAGACGGCAAACCTGATTGCTCAAATGATCTGGTACTTTATAGATGGGTTCTATGGTCGAAAGGGAGATTTTCCTGCCTGCAATAAAAAAGAGTATGTTAAGTATACGGTTAACTTAGAAGAGGGGGAGCGGGAACTTGTTTTTTACAAGAGCCCAAAGTCAGACAGGTGGTGGATGAATGTGCCGTATCATTCGAGTTTTATGAAAAAATACGAAAGACATCTAATGCTGCCCTGTGATTATAACGATTATGTTACGGCTACAAAAAACGAGATTCCGGAGCGATGGTTTCAAACATTTCAAAAATTGAAATAGGCTATTTTAGATAAAATCATTCAAAAAGAAATGTGACAATCTAAAAAATGGGTATCTTAGACGACTAAAATTAACCTATTTTAAGGATAAAATTCATAAAATCACTCTATGAAGAAGATTTTAATTGCTGTTATGTGTGTGCTTAGTGTGTTCGAAATGAGTGCGCAACAAGATCCTCAATTTACGCAAAACATGTTTAATAGACTTTCGGTTAACCCGGCTTATGCTGGAGCAAAGGAGTCATTTTGTGCAACGATCATTTCAAGAGAGCAGTGGATGGGATTTGAAGGAAACCCAACTACTAACTTGTTGAGTGTTGATTATGGAAAAACCATTTTGCAAAAGCATAAAGTTGGAGCAGGCCTTACGGTTATACAAGATGAAATAGGACCTATCCAGTCATTGAATGCCAAGCTAGCACTATCTTATCATAAAAGAATTCAGCAAGGTGTGCTTTCTGGAGGTATCGAATTGGGAATTTATAATCAATCAATCGCAGGGGATTGGAGAACATCTGAAGGCGCGTTTGATGGAACTGAAGATCCAAAGATTCCAAATTCGGAAGCCGGTGCAACAGTATTTGATTTAGGAGTTGGACTTTACTATTACAGGAAGAATATGTATGTGGGGCTATCTTCCACGCACATGGAGCAATCAGTTATATCAGACGGTCTAGCTGATTTGTCTGAGTTGACATTTAAAAAAGCTAGACATTATTACGTAATGGCTGGTTATAACTACGAAACTCAACTTGGAGGTCGGAAATTTGAGATAATGCCTTCTTTCTTTGTTAAGGGTGATGCAGTGTCGACACAGGTTGATTTAAATACAAATGTGAAGTACAATGATTTAGTATGGACGGGTCTTACTTACAGAATCGAAGATGCAGCTTCACTGCTTGCTGGGCTTGATTTTGCTGGCCTTAATTTAGGTGGGCAATTTGATAATATTAAAGTTGGTGTAGCATATGATTACAACATTTCGGACTTAAGTACGTATAATAATGGAAGTATCGAGTTTATGCTTAATTATTGTTACAAGTTTGTGAAGAACGAAAAAATAGAGCGATACAAGGATGTACGCTTTTTATAAAAAAGTCCATTGTTGATAAACTTCAAAAAAAAATAATTATACTTGCAAGTTACAAATTTAACCGAATCGCTAAAGATTCAGTTTTTAAAATTTAAGGCCATGAAAAAATTGACCTACATATTATTGATAATGATTGCCGTAACTACTTCGTGTAATTACGACAACGGAGAAGTCATAGGTGTTCAAGGTAGAGAAAATTGGTACCAGCCTGTTCCATATGGTATGTTATTGATTCCGCAAGGAAGTTTCACCATGGGAAATACTGACCAAGATGTGCCGGGAGCACGTCAATCAAAGACTAAGGTAGTTTCCTTGGCAGCCTTCTACATGGATCAAACTGAAATTACCAATAACGAATACAGACAGTTTGTTTACTGGGTAAGAGATTCAATCGCTAGAAAAATTTTGGCGGAAGAAATAGATGAGGAGTATTATTCTAACACAATCAATTCTTACGGAGAAGACATGGAGCCTCCTACTATTAACTGGTATGCTAAGATGAATTGGATCGGTGAAGAAGAAAGAGAAGCATTGGAGGTAATGTTTTTGCCTGATTACGAGCGATTTTATAACAGAAAACAAATAGATACTCGAAAATTAATGTTTGAGTACTCTTGGATTGATTATAGAACAGCTGCCTCAAGATTTAGTCGAGAGCAAGGTCAAATTGATCGTTCTTTATTTATCAAGAAAGACATCATAAATGTCTATCCAGATACCTTAGCTTGGGTACATGACTTCACATATTCTTACAACGAACCACTAACTAATACTTATTTTTGGCACCCTGCATATGATGACTATCCCTTGGTTGGAGTGTCGTGGAAGCAAGCAAGAGCCTTTTCAATTTGGAGAACCGAATTGTTGAACAATTATTTAAGAGGTGGTGGGTTTAGTGCTGTTCAGCATTTTAGATTACCAACAGAATCTGAGTGGGAATGGGCTGCAAGAGGTGGTTTAGATAATAATCAATTCCCTTGGGGTGGTCCTTACATCAGAAACACTGCAGGATGCTTTTTAGGTAATTTCAAACCATTGAGAGGTAATTATGTAGATGATGGCGGATTGAACACTGTTAAGGTATACTCGTACAATCCAAATGATTATGGCTTGTTCTGCATGGCAGGAAATGTTGCAGAATGGACAAGTAATTCTTTTGATGAGTCTGCTTATGATTTTGCGCATGACATGAACATGGATTACTCATATGAAGCAAAAGAATCTGATCCTCCATCTTTGAAGCGAAAAGTTATTCGTGGAGGATCCTGGAAAGATGTATCGTATTATTTACACAACGGCACTAGAACTTTCGAATACCAAGATACCGCAAAGTGTTACATCGGGTTTAGAAATGTAATGTCTTTCTTGGGTAGACCAGAGAATAACGAGGAATTATAGAATTTTATATTAATCAATCAATTAACTAATCAATTAACTAAAATTAAGATGGGAATAGTAGGGTTTTTATTTGAAACAAAGAAAGGAAAGAAAATGATGGGCTTGTTGTACGGAATGGGTGCAGCAGTTGTAATTGTTGGCGCATTATTTAAAATTGAGCACTGGCCTGGTGCATCTGCCATGTTAATTACAGGTCTTTCCGTAGAAGCGTTAATTTTTGCAGTATCTGCCTTCGAGCCACCACACAGTGAGGTAGACTGGACTTTAGCTTACCCTGAACTAGCAGGAATAGAAGATGACGCTTTAACAACAGCTTCCTCAAGAAGAGGAGGATCTGCTTCTCAGGAATTAGATCAAATGTTAGAGGAAGCTAAAATAGGACCTGAGTTGATTGAAAGCTTAGGTACAGGATTTAGAAATTTAGCTGATCACACGTCTAAGTTAAACGACATTTCTGAAGTAGGAACAGCTTCTAACGAATTTGTTGGAAACATTAAAGATGCATCCTCCAAAATGGCTAACCTTTCATCTTCTTATGAAGCAGCATCTGAGACTTTGACAGGTTTAACCGTATCTTCAGAAGACAGCAACGCTTATTCAGAAAGTTTAAGAAACATTAGTTCTAAGCTAAGTGAGTTGAATAATGTATATGAATTGCAGTTGAAGTCAGCTTCAGAGCACATGCAAGCTAGTAATTCTGCTTTTGAAGGTATGGATACGTTGATGAACAACCTTAACAGTTCTATCGAAGGAACCGAGAAGTATAAAACTAACATTGCTGAATTAGCGAACAACTTAAGTTCTTTAAATAAAATTTACGGTAACATGTTAACAGCTATGAACCCAGGTGGTCAAGCATAACATAAATCATTTTCAAAAACATACTAAAAATTAAATAGAATGGCAGGAGGTAAATTACCACCACGACAGAAAATGATTGGGATGATGTATTTGGTACTAACCGCTTTATTAGCGATGAACGTGTCAAAAGATATACTTAATGCATTTGTTACGGTAAATAGTGGCTTGGAGAACACCAAGAACAACTTTAAAGATAAAAACGAGGATCAGTATACACGATTTTCCAATCAGTATGCAGAGAACAAAGAGAAGTTTGGAGACGGATGGGCGAAAGCTCAAAAAGTGCAGAAACTAGCCGATGAATTAGTGACTTATATTGACGATATAAAAGTTAAAATTATTGCGGGTATTCAGCCGGAATATACTGAGGAAACAGCTCGAGGAAAAAATCAATTCGGAATTGACACAATTCTTGATTTAAAATATGTGAAGGTAAAGGATAATTATCTAATTCCAACGCAGATTTTGGTAGGTTCAGAGCCTGCGAACCCAAAAACTGACGAGTATTCGGCAATGGACTTAATGAGCAAATTGACAGTTTTTAAGAATGAGTTAAAAACCTTTGTTCCGAAAGACTCTCCAATCCAAACTTCTTTAGAAGAAACATATAAGTTTGAGGAAAGAAGAGCAGCTGGAGGTAATATGGAGAACTGGCCATCGTGGAATTTCTATGGTGTTCCTTGTGCTGCAACAATTACATTATTAACCAAAATGCAAACAGACGTTAGAGCATTTGAATCTGATGTAGTAAAGTATTTGTTTGGAAGTGCAGATGAATTAACATATAAGTTTACTGGTTTAGCACCTGCGATTATACCTAATTCAAATTACGTAATTGCAGGAGATACATTTAGTGCGAAAGTTTTCTTAGCAGCATTTGATACAACGATGTCTCCTGAAATCTTATTAGGAGAAGGTTATGATTCAACTACCAAAAAGATTACTGGTGAAGAAATTCCAATTAATGTAGTGAAAGGTAATGGTTATATCAAAATTCCAACTAGATCTCAAGGTCTATTCTCGTACAAAGGAGTAATAAACTTTAAAGGTCCAAAAGGAATGGAGCAATATCCATATTCTATAGATTATCAAGTTGCAGCCCCGAGTACAACAATTTCTGCTACGGCAATGAATGTTTTCTACATTGGGGTTCCTAATCCAGTAGATATTTCTGCTTCTGGTGTGCCAAAAGATAAAATTTCGGCATCTGTTTCGGGTGGATCTATTTCAAAAGCGAAAGATGGTTGGCTAGTGAATGTTAAAACTCCTGGAAAGGCAGTGGTTAGCGTTTCTGCTGAGATTGATGGAAACCGTCAAAAAATGGGTTCAATGGAATTTCGTGTGAAAAGAATTCCAACACCTATTGCTGAGATTGGAGGAAAGTCTTCAGGCGCTATTCCAAGAGGTAAGCTTGCAGGAACCTCAGGTATTATTGCTCAAATGGAGAATTTTGAATTTGATGTTAGAGTAGTAGTTTCATCATTTAAGTTTGTTTATACTCAAGCGAATGGATTATCAAAAGAGATTCCTGTAAAAGGTCCTAAGTTTAGCGACCAGGTAAGAGGGATTTTAAGACAAATCAAACCTGGCTCTAGAGTTACATTTGAAGACATTAAGGCTACTATGCCTGATGGAGAGCAAAGAAAGCTTGGATCAATTGTGCTTAAGGCAGTTTAAAAAATAATACTATGAAAAAGGTTGTATTTAGTTTTTTAGTAACATTATTTATTGTTCAAGTTGCTTCTGCACAAGGAGACAATAAGGTGTTAGATGGTGTTTTTATTAAAGAAACATCACCTACTCGAAGGGTAATTCCATATACTCATGTGAGAGAAGCGGATGTTACCTACCTTAAAAGAGTATGGCAAATCATTGATTTGAAGGAAAAAATGAACCATCCTTTGTATTATCCTTTGTCTCCAATTAAAGAGATTGGATATGAGCGGTTAAGTTTATTTGATGTGATCAAGAATGCTGTTGAGGCAGGAGAGATGACAGCATATGACGAAGATGGTGTTGGAGGACAATTTCAAATACCCCTTCCTAAAAGTGAAGCGATTGGGAAGTTGTCTAAAGAGATTTCTTCTACTGATATCGATGCAGAAACAGGCTTAGAAGTTCAAACGAGTTATAATGAAGTATTAACAGCTGGAAACGTTAAAAGCTACAGAATTAAAGAAGATTGGTTTTTTGATCGAGAACGTTCGGTAATGGAAGTGCGTATTATTGGTATTTTACCGGTAATCGAAACGCTTAATACGGAAACGGGTACTACCAGAAAAGAAGGTCTATTTTGGTTATATTTTCCTGAAGCTCGATACGTTCTAGCAAATCATGAGGTGTACAACACCCAAAATGATGGTTCTAGAATGACTTTTGAAGATTTGTTTAGAAAGAGAATGTTTTCAAGTTTTATTTACAAGGAGACCAATGTTTATGACAATAGAATCTTAGATGATTATACTAAAAATATAGACCGATTATTAGAAGCACAAAAAATTCAACAAGAAATTGTGAATTTTGAACATGATATGTGGGAGTACTAATAGTCTCGTAAAAAGTTTAAAGCCCTAATCTATTTAGATTGGGGCTTTTTTTTTAGCATATGTATAAGGACTTTATAAAGCTGACCATTCCTAATATTTTAACAAATTTAACTGTGCCACTAGTTAGTATAGTTGATGTAATGTTAATGGGACACATGGATGATGCGAAGTATATAATTGCAATCGGGTTATCCGTTGCGATTTTCAATATGTTGTATTGGGCTTTCGGATTTTTGCGAATGGGAACAACGGGTCAGGTTGCTCAGGCATATGGTAAAGGTTCTGATGTGGCTATTCAACATGTTTTAGTTAAAGGTGTATCCATTGCAACTTTGCTGGGAGTAATATTTATTCTATTTCAAAGCCCTCTACTTAGTATGGCAAATAGAGTATTAGATGTTTCTGCTACTAGTTTTAATTTAATTGACAGTTATTTTAGTATCAGAATCTATACAGCTCCCGCTAGCATTGTATTGTTTGTTATAAATGGTTGGCTCTTAGGTATTCAACGTCCTAGACTTGCACTGATCATTGCTGTGTTGATAAACGTCGTAAATATTTTAGTTAGTGTAGTTTTAGTTCAGTCCTTTGGCCTTGGTATTAAGGGTGTCGCTATAGGAACATTAATAGCTCAATATGCCGGGTTATCGTTGGGAGTATTTTTCATATATAAAAAATATGGAATGACTTGGATTAGCTATTTCAGAACCGGCTTACCGAGGGATTCTGGTTGGAAGGAATTTGTGCAGGTTAATGGGGATTTGTTTATTCGAACCTTATGTTTGCTATTTACCATGACTTTTTTTAAAGTGAATGCTGCAGAATTAGAGCAAAGTTTGGGAGCAGGGAATTTATTATTGTTGGAATTTATTAGTTTATCTGCATATGGTATTGATGGTTTGGCTTTCGCTGCAGAATCAATTTCGGGAAAGGACTTTGGAAGAGGTCGCCTAGATTTGGTAAAAAAATCTATTAAGGTTGCTTTTCAAATAGGATTATTAATTGGTCTTGTCGGAAGTGTAGTGTTTTTTGTTTTCGGCAGGTCTATTTTGGAGTTGTTAACGAACCAGCAAGACGTTATTCAAGCAGCAATTTCATATTTGCCTTGGGTAATAGTAGCGCCTATTATTCATTCAGTTGCGTTTATTTGGGATGGGATCTATATTGGTTGCACAGCGAGTAAGCAGATGAAATGGTCTTTGCTTATATCTACATTTCTAGTATTCTTGCCGAGTTATTATCTTTTCCTTTCGTTATTCGGTAATCATGGAGTATGGTTGGCTTTTACACTTTTTATGGTATCTCGAGGAATTATTCAAACCCTGCAGGCGAAAAAGGGTATATACGACCGCCTATAAGGTTGTGAATACCTTTATTAGCTCCATTGGTACTTCGTGTCGACCTTCAAAATTTACCTTCTCATAATCAATACCTATTGCTGCAAGTTGGCCTAAATATTTATTCACTTGGTCTTCTTTCACCAAGCGATCTTTAGTTCCATGATAGTAAAAATATTTATCAGCAATCAATTGCTTTATGTCGTTAGAAGATAGCTCCTCAGGAATGCTTCCCGCAATTAGGTGAACGGTTGCTGCTTTTAGTTTTGAAGAAGCGTACCATCGCAGCAATGTCGAAACTCCTTGGGAAAACCCAATTAGATGAATTGGGGAAGCGACATTTTTTTGAATGATCAACTGCATTAATGTTTCTAAATAGTTTATGTAATCGCTGATTTCATCTTCTCGTTCATATGAAGTCATCCAACTTGCTACTGGTTGTCGCTCTTTATTGTAAAACTTGGACAATGCTTCTGGGACGTATAGTTCGTAACCTTTAACAGGAAGCTCTTTGAAGTTGTCACTAAATTCAACTGCCAATTGAGCATATCCATGAACGGCGAGCACTACTCCTTTCGAAGATCCAATTGCGGGTTCATAATAATAATGTGCTGTTTTATTTACAATTAACTGATGTTTCATAACCCTGCAAAAATCCCCTTTTTTCGTGAATGAGTTTGTTACTTTTGCAGTTATGGTTGGAGTAAATAATGCTGTATTACATTTTGCTGATCGAGCGATATTTAACTCGATATCTTTCATTATCAACAAGCAAGATCGAATAGGCTTGGTTGGAAAAAATGGAGCAGGGAAATCCACTATGTTGAAAGCTCTTGCAGGAATTCAAAAATTAGATTCGGGTTCTATTTCCTTTCCAACAGGACTTACATTGGGGTATCTGCCTCAAGATATGGATTTCGAATCTGGTCGGACCGTATGGAAGGAAACAGAAACAAGTTTTAGCAAAAGTTTGGACATTAAAAGTCGTATTGATGAAATTAATCACCAATTAGCAACTCGAGAAGACTATGAATCTGATTCTTACATGCAAATATTGGATGAACTTTCGGATTTAAACGAAAAGCTGAGTTTGTTGGGCATTGATACCATGGAAGCTGAAATAGAAAAAATCCTGATTGGTTTGGGCTTTAGTCGAAATGACTTTCAAAGACAAACAGACGAATTTAGTGGTGGCTGGCGAATGAGAATAGAATTAGCAAAAATTTTATTGCAACAGTCCGACCTTTTGCTATTGGATGAGCCTACGAACCACCTTGATATTGAATCTATTCAGTGGCTTGAAGATTTTCTTGATACATATCCTGGAGCAGTTGTGTTGATTTCTCACGATAGAGCATTCTTAGATAATCTAACTAATCGAACTGTAGAGATTTCATTGGGAAAAATTTATGATTATGCTGCGCCTTACACTAAATATTTAGAATTAAGAAAGGAGCGACGAGAGCAAGAAATAGCTGCCTATACGAACCAACAAAAACACATTAAAGAACAAGAAGATTTTATCAACCGTTTTAGGGCAAAGGCTACCAAAGCTGTGCAGGTGCAGTCTAGAATAAAAGCACTAGACAGACTGGATCGAATTGAGATAGAGGTAGAGGATAATGCTGCTATGCGGTTTTCTTTTCCTCCGGCACCGCATTCAGGCAAAGTGAGTTTGAGAGTGGAAGAGGTTGCTAAAAAATATGATGGTAAAACTATTTTTGACGATGTAAGCTTTAGCATAGAGCGAGGTGAAAAAATAGCCTTATTGGGAAAAAATGGAGAAGGAAAGTCTACCATGTCGAGATTAATCGTTGGAGAAGATTACGACTCTGGAGAAATAGAATTGGGGTATCAGGTTAAGATTGGTTATTTCGCTCAAAATCAGTCTGAAATATTGGATGTTGAGAAAACGGTATTTGAAACAATTGACGAGGCAGCAACAGGTGAGATTCGAACAAAAATAAGGTCACTGTTGGGTTCATTTTTGTTTGGTGGTGAAGAGTCTGATAAAAAGGTAAAAGTGCTTTCGGGTGGAGAAAGAGCACGACTGGCCATGTGTAAATTGTTATTAGAACCGGTAAATCTGCTCATTTTGGATGAGCCTACGAATCACTTGGATATTCGTTCTAAAGAAATTTTAAAAGATGCCTTACTTCGTTACGATGGAGCCATGATTTTAATCTCGCATGATCGAGACTTTCTAAAAGGCTTAATTGAAAAGATTTATGAGTTTTCTCAAGGTAAAGTCAAGGAGCACCTGGGCGGTATCGATCAGTTTTTACGTTCAAAGAAGTCAGACGATATAAGAGTTTGGGAGTCAACGAAATCGGCTAACAGTTCAGCACCTGAGTTAAAATCAAAATCAAACGACCCAAATGCGTATCAAATCAAAAAGGATTTGAAAAAGAAAATTCGCACGCAAAAGAACGCTGTGAGTAAGATTGAAAAAACCGTCTCTGATTTGGAACTAGAGTTAGCGGAAGCTAACGAGCTGTTAAAGCTTCCAGACGCCTATACAAACCCGGAAAATAAAGCACTTGTTGAAAATTGGCCAAAGCTAGGCCAACAACTTGAGGATGCAATGGAACAATGGGAAAAAGAAGAGGCAAAACTGGAGCGTTTAGAGATTGAATTGAATCAATACGAAAACTAGTTGCCCATAATGGATAAGAATTTGATTCGCATCATTCGAAGCTCTTCTTCCGAATAGGTTTCATCAAACTCTTGTATTGCATCGTCAATAGAATCTTCTTCAGTTTCCCTGAAATAGTCAATTATTTCTTCTTGATACTCTTCATCAAGTAAGTCATTTAAAATGTGGTCTAAATTTATTTTTGTTCCACTAGCAACAATGTGTTCTATTTCTTCCAAAATATCGTCAACGTCCTTCCCTTTGGCGGTAGCTATATCCTCTAGTGTCAACTTTCTATCAATACTTTGGATAATAAATACTTTTAAACCTGATTTATTAACAACAGATTTAACAATCATGTCATCCGGTCGTTCTATCTCATTTTCTTCAACATACTGCTTTATTGCTTCCAAGAATGGTTCGCCGAACTTCTCTGCTTTCCCTTGACCAACTCCAGTTATATTACACAGTTCTTCCATGGTAATTGGATACTGAGTTGCCATATCTTCAAGAGACACTTCTGCGAAAATGACATATGGAGGCAAATCTTCATCTCGAGCTACCTCTTTTCTAAGTTCTTTCAATATGGCAAACAATTCTTCGTCAGAAGCTCCCCCTTTAGCATTGGCAGAAATAACAGGGGCGCTGGCATCGTATTTTTTCGGCTCTACCATTGTAACACTATGCGGGTTGTCCAAAAACTCTCGTCCCTTATCACTAATTTTTAATACACCATAATTCTCAATTTCCTTAATGATGTAATTGTTGATAATCGATTGTCGTATAATCGAATTCCACTTAATTTCTTCAATGTCCTTTCCAGCACCAAATGACTTGTGTTCGTCATTTCTCAACGATTTGATTTCGCTAGTAATCTCTCCTGCTAAAAAGTTAGAGATGTAATTAGCTTTGAAATTTTCTTTCAATTCTAATATGGTACTCATCAGTAAAACCATACTGTCTTTTGCGTCAAATTCAACCCTTGGGTTAATACAATTGTCACAATTTCCACAGTTTTCTTCTTCGTAGGTTTCACCAAAGTAGTGAAGCAATTGTTTTCTTCTACAAACGGCAGTTTCCGCATAAGAAACTGTTTCGAAAATCAGTTGCCTTCCTATTTCTTGTTCCGCTACAGGTTTTCCTTGTAGAAATTTTTCAAGCTTTTCAATGTCTTTGTAACTGTAAAAAGCAATGCATCTGCCTTCTCCGCCATCTCGTCCTGCTCTTCCTGTTTCTTGGTAGTAACCTTCTAAACTCTTAGGAATATCATGATGTATTACAAACCTAACGTCCGGTTTGTCAATCCCCATACCGAATGCAATAGTTGCTACAATCACATCAGCTTCTTCCATCAAAAACATGTCTTGATGTTTTGCTCTTGTTGTTGCATCTAATCCAGCATGGTAAGGAAGTGCTTTTACGCCATTGACTTGAAGCGTTTCAGCAACCTCTTCTACCTTTTTTCTACTTAAGCAATATACAATACCAGACTTGCCTTGGTATTGATTAATATATTTTACAATCTGCGAATTAGCTTCTTTTTTTGGATTTACCTCGTAGTAAAGGTTGGGTCGGTTAAATGAAGCTTTAAATACATTGGCATTTGACATGCCCAAATTTTTCTGAATATCTTGCTGTACTTTAGGTGTTGCAGTAGCAGTTAAAGCAATAATAGGGACTCTATGAATGGCTTCAATAATCTCTCTTAACCTTCTATATTCTGGTCTAAAGTCATGACCCCACTCTGAAATACAATGTGCCTCATCAATGGCAAAGAATGAAATTTTAATGGTTTTAAAGAAGTCTATATTGGCTTGCTTTGTTAAGGTTTCTGGAGCAACATAAAGCAATTTAGTTCTACCGGCAACTAAGTCTTCTTTAACAATGCCTAAATCAGTCTTATTTAACGAAGAATTCATGAAATGCGCGACATGGTTTCCCGTAGAAAAACCTCTAATGGCATCTACTTGGTTCTTCATTAACGCAATTAACGGAGAAACTACAATTGCAGTTCCTTCTGACATTAATGCAGGTAATTGATAGCACATGGACTTGCCACCCCCTGTTGGCATTATAACGAAGGTGTCATCGTCTTGCAAAACGCTTTCAATTACCTGCTCTTGTTCTCCTTTAAACTTGTTGAAACCGAAGAACTTTTTCAGTTGATCAGTAAGCGACATGGACGCTGTTTGCATGAATGGACTTTTAGTTAATTTTGGAACTCAATTTAATGTTCCGAATAAAGATACAAGTTAGTAAAAAATCGGAGTTCTGAAAACAAAAAATGCATTTTTGAAAAATTCACAAGAAATAAAAGCTATAGCAATAGAAACGCTTGAAATTGAACGAGATTCTATCCACAACCTAATTTCAACTATTGATGAGGAGTTTTCAAATGTTGTTGAAGCAATTTATCATTCTAACGGTAGGTTAGTCGTTAGTGGAATAGGTAAGAGTGCTATTATTGCTCAAAAGATAGTTGCCACGCTGAATTCAACAGGTACTCCTTCATTATTTATGCATGCGGCAGACGCAATTCATGGAGATCTAGGAATGGTGCAATCCGATGACTTAGTCATCTTGATTTCTAAGAGTGGCAATACTCCTGAGGTGAAAGTTTTGGTGCCACTGATAAAGGCTTTAGGCAATAAGTTAATTGCTTTAACAGGGAGCTTTGATTCTTTTTTGGCACAACAAGCAGATTATAAATTAAGTTGTGCAGTAGATCAAGAGGCGTGTCCTAATAATCTAGCTCCTACGAACAGCACCACGGCACAGATGGTTATGGGCGATGCTTTAGCTGTTTGTTTAATTAAGTGCCGCGACTTTGGAAGTAAAGATTTTGCTAAATATCATCCTGGGGGAGCGCTAGGTAAAAAGTTGTACTTGAGAGTTTCTGATTTGTATGAGCAAAACGAGAAGCCACAAGTTGGTTTAAAAGCCTCCTTGAAAGAGGTGATTATAGAAATATCTAGTAAAAGATTAGGGGTGACAGCCGTTGTAGATAATGAAAGGTTGGTTGGTATTATTACTGATGGAGATTTGCGTAGAATGTTAAGTCGTGAAGTTGATCTTCAAAAGTTGACCGCTGAAGATATTTATACTAAAAACCCGAAAACACTAGAAGATGGTGCTATGGCGATTGAAGCGGCTGCAAGGATGAAAGAATTGAACATTTCGCAACTGCTTATTACGAAAGGGAATCAATATGTTGGAGTTGTGCATTTTCATGACTTATTAAAAGAAGGGTTGATATAACATGGCAATGGATCAAAGTTTTGATGAAGAAGAAGAAGGTAAAATGTCTTTTCTCGCCCACTTGGAAGTACTGCGGTGGCACTTAATTCGAATCGTTGTAGCCATCATGATTGGTGCTATAGCAGCCTTTATTTTTAAATCTTTTATTTTTGATTTAGTTGTTTTGGCTCCGGCTCACAATACCTTTTTAACCTATCGACTTTTCTGTCAGTTGTCAGAGCTTTTAAACCTAGGAAGAGCCTTGTGTTTTGATGATTTAACCTTCAATTTGGTAAACCTTACCATGGCAGGTCAATTTTCAATGCACCTCATTGTTTCTTTTATTGCGGGAATAATAATGGCCTTTCCATACATTCTTTTTGAAGTATGGAGATTTATTAAACCAGCTCTTAAATCAGGAGAGTCGAATTATGCTAAGGGACTTGTTTTTTGGGGTTCTTTTTTATTTATTTCAGGAGTTCTGTTTGGGTATTACATGATTACTCCCCTCTCAGTTCAGTTTTTAGGAGGTTACTCTGTAAGTGAAATGATTGTAAATCAAATTAGCTTGAAATCTTATATTTCAACAGTAACGACGATTACACTTTCTACCGGCTTAATTTTTCAATTGCCAATTTTGGTTTACTTCTTATCTAAAATAGGAATCGTAACACCTAAATTGATGAAAGCATATCGTCGACATGCAATTATAGCAGTCCTTTTGCTCTCAGGATTGATTACACCTCCTGACCTAACGAGTCAGGTGTTGGTTTCAATGCCACTGTTGTTACTGTATGAAGTCAGTATCTTGATTTCAAAAATGGTTGAGAAAAAGGCGGAAAAATCTTAACAACTTAATAAGGCAATCTTCTCTTGTAGCAAACAAGAATACTTATTTTTAACGGCAGTTATTTTAACAAGAGAATGAGTACTACAAAAATTCAACTTTGGCTAGCCTTTAGTTGTATATTTCTTTTTTCGTCTGCTTTATTTGCTCAGAAAACCATTGTTTCCGGGGTGGTGACAGATGGATTAACAGGTGAAACTTTACCTTTTGTTAATTTACTTTTTAAGAATTCGAAGGTTGGAACTTCAACCGATATTGACGGTAAATTTAGAATCGAAACGTACTACCCAACAGATTCACTTCAAGCAAGCTTTATCGGTTACAAGACGTTAGCTAAGAGGGTAAGGAAAGAGGAGCAGCAGGTGATCAACTTTAAACTAGCGTCTGGCTCTGTTGCAGTTGATGAGGTAGTGGTTACGTATCAAGGAAACCCTGCTCATGAAATTTTGGATAGAGTGTACAACTACAAAGAGGTGAATAATCGCGAGAAGTATGACGCTTATCAATACGAGGTATACAATAAAGTAGAATTTGATTTAAACAACATCACAGAAGACTTCAAGAATCGAAAAATGTTCAACAAGTTTCAATTCATTTTTGATTTTGTGGATTCTACATCAGCAGACAAAGAGTATTTGCCCATGTTTATGACAGAGTCTGTTTCTGATTTTTATTACAGGAGAGAGCCAAAGTCTGAGAAGGAGTATATTAAGGCATCTCAAGTTTCTGGAACTTCGAACGAGAGTATCACTCAGTTTTTGGGTGATATGTACCAGAATGTAAATATTTATGAAAACTACATTAGTGTTTTCGGGAAATCATTTGTAAGTCCAATAGCAAACTTTGGAAAGACCTTTTACCGTTACTATTTGGTTGATAGTTTGGTGATTGATGGAAGTTATTGTTATCAAATTGATTTTACACCTAGGCAAAATCAAGAACCTGTATTTTCTGGAACAATGTGGATAAACGACACCACCTATGCGATCAAACAGATCGAAGCAAAAATAAATCAGGACGCAAATATTAACTTCATCAATGGCTTTTCTGTGAAGCAAAAGTATAAAAGAGTGGAAGGGAAGTACTGGATGTTGGAAAAAGATGAGTTGACAGTAGATTTTGAGCTTGGGGAAAAAGTGATGGGGTTATATGGTCGAAAAAATACTTCATATCAAAAATTTAAGATAAATGAACTGGCAGAACCCAAATTTTATGAGGGAATAGATAATGTTACCGTCCAAAAAGGTGCAAACCTAAAAGGTAAAGAGTTTTGGGAAACCGCGAGACACGACACCTTAACGGCTAACCAATTGGGAATATATAAAATGGTGGATTCAGTTAAAAATGTTCCTGCATTTAAAACAATGTTAGACGTGGTACAATTGGTTTTTACCGGCTACCACTTGACGGGAAACTTTGAACTAGGCCCTTATTTTAAGACATATAGCTACAATGCTGTAGAAGGTCACCGTTTTCGTTTTGGAGGAAGAACGAGCAATGATTTTAGCACTAGATTGCAATTGCATGGCTATTTAGCTTATGGACTTTTAGATAATCGATTTAAATATGGGGCAGGGGTTTTATATAAATTAAAAGACAATCCAAGGCAATGGGTAAGTTTTGATTATAAGAGAGATTTAGAACAGTTGGGGCAAAGTCAAAATGCATTTTCCGAAGACAATATTCTTTCCTCTTTTTTGAGAAGAAATCCGAACGATAAATTAACCGACGTAGAATCTTATTCTACAAGCTATAAACGTGAATGGATTACAGGTTTTACGAACTCCTTTATGTTCAGGCATCGAGTTATGCGTCCGGTGGGTTCACTGGAGTATCGCAGATTCGTACCAAATCCTGAAATAGGAATTATTGATGACGAGGCAATCAGGACTTCTGAATTTAGCTTGTACACCCGCTTTGCTTACAAAGAAAAGTACGTCGATGGAGAATTTGAAAGAATAAGTTTAGGAACAAAGTATCCTATTTTAGAGTTGCAACTCGGTTTTGGCATAAAAGACTTTTTAGATAGTGATTACAACTATCAGAAATTTGAGATTGCGGTTTTAGATAAAATTCGAACAGGAATCTTCGGCTACACAGACTTCCGAGTAACAGCGGGAAAATACTTTGGAACTTTACCTTTTACATTGCTTGAAATTCACAACGGAAACGAAACCTACTTTTTCGATAAGCGAGCATTTAACCTTATGAATTTTTTCGAATTTGTAAGTGATGAGTACGCTACGCTTATGATTGATCATCATTTTGATGGATTCTTCTTAAATAAATTTCCGGTTATGCAAAAGCTAAAGTGGCGTGAAGTTATTTCTTTGCGAACGGTGGCAGGGAAATTGAGTGACCGGCATAGAACCGAATTGATTTTTCCTGAAACCTCTTATGAATTAGATGTGCCTTATGTTGAATTGGCAGTTGGCATTGAAAATATTTTTAAGTTTATACGAATAGACGGTTTGAAGCGTTTGAATTACTTGGACCATGAAAATGTTTCTGAATATGGAATTAGAGGGACATTAGATATTAAATTTTAACCATGAAGTTACGGGCAGAAAATATCATCAAAAAATACAAGAAACGAACTGTTGTTAAAGGTGTATCAATCGATGTAAATCAAGGGGAAATTGTGGGTTTGTTAGGGCCAAATGGTGCAGGGAAAACTACCTCATTTTATATGATTGTTGGACTCGTCACGCCAAATGAAGGAAAGATTTTTTTGGATGGTGAAGATATTACTGATTTGCCCATGTACAAAAGAGCCCAAAAAGGGATTGGTTACTTGGCGCAGGAGGCATCCATTTTTCGGAAACTTTCCGTTGAGGATAATATATTGGCCATACTTGAAATGACAAAGCTTTCTAAGTCGGAGCAAAAAGAGAAATTAGAAAACTTGTTGGACGAATTCGGACTACAACATGTTCGTAAAAACAGGGGTGATTTACTTTCTGGAGGAGAACGGCGAAGAACTGAAATAGCACGCTGTCTGGCAACAGATCCTAAGTTCATTTTGTTAGATGAGCCGTTTGCCGGAGTGGATCCTATTGCTGTAGAAGATATTCAGGCAATTGTAGCCTCTTTAAAAGAAAAAAACATTGGGATTTTGATTACAGACCACAATGTAGATGAAACATTAGCGATAACAGATCGTACCTATTTGTTATTTGAGGGAAACATTTTAAAAGCAGGGACAGCTGAAGAGTTAGCTGAAGATGAACAAGTTCGAAAAGTATATCTAGGTAAAAACTTTGAGCTTAAGAGGAACCCTCTATTCGCAAAGAAAGACTAGTATTCTTAAATCTTCGAAGTTATCTACTCTTTAGAAAAGGTAAAAATTAACTACACGGCTTCTACTTGGTAGGTATAGCTTTCCATTAAGTGGTTGGCTAAAATCTTTTTACACGCCTGTTCAACTTTTGCTTCGGCAGTAGCCTTGTCGGTTGCATCGATTTCTAAAGTAATGTGCTTTCCAATTCTTACATTGCCTATTTCAGCCAAATCTAAGTTCTTCAAACTAGATGTAACTGCCTTTCCTTGAGGGTCTAAAAGTGCCTTTAATGGCATGATGTCGATTTCTGCTTTGAACTTCATTACTTTACTTGTAGGTTATTGTGTATGATTGATAAAATCAGATACAAAAGTAGGATAAATGGAATTGCTGCGAAAAGAAAAAGTGTAAATAAAACAACTGAAATTCCAATGAGTAAAAATCGAAACTGGTTACTGTTCCAGTTTAAGTTTTTAAATTTTAGAGCCAACAAAGGCAATTCTGCTATGAGCAAGTAAGAGAATACTAGAATTGCTGAAATTATAAAGAAAAAAGAGTCAAATGCAGGAAGCATGAAGTCTACTCGTATGAAATGAATGTCATTTTCTACTTGCCAATATATTAGTGGAATTGAAATCCAGAACAATGCATTTGCCGGGGTTGGAACACCAATAAAAGAGGTGGTTTGCCTATCGTCTATGTTGAATTTTGCTAAACGAACGGCGGAGAAAATTGCAATTAAAAATGCCAAATAGTTATAAATGCTGTAATCGATTTGATTTAACCATTCAAATGCTAAATAAGCAGGCACTAGGCCAAAAGTTACCATATCTGCAAGAGAATCCAATTGAGCACCAAGTTCGGAGCCAACATTTAATGCTCGAGCAGCTAAGCCATCAAAGAAATCAAAAAAAGCGCCTAATAATACAAGTAAGGAGGCAACTAAGAAATTACCTTCAGCAATTTGTGTTATTGCTAAGCATCCGCAGAGCAGATTCGCAGAAGTGATTGCGTGTGGGATTATATTCTTCAACTCTTTCTTTTAAACAAAAGTAGGGATAATAATTATCTGTAATTGGTATCAAATAAAGGTGTTTCGACGAATGAAAGAACATTTTTACGATTATTATGAATAATTTTAAACTTTAGGAAATAAAGACTGCTTTTTTTAGTTTATAGTGGTGAATTTCAAATCTATTTTATGCAGTTGCGAACTATCTTGTTAGGGTTATTTATGTGTTTTTCGAGCATCAGCTTGTTGGCGCAAGTTAAGTATAGCAACGAATTTCTTAAAATAGGTGTTGGAGCTCGAGCTTTGGGAATGTCAAATTCCGCTATCGCAGGTACGCATGACGTTACCTCTTCTTATTGGAATCCTGCAGGTTTAGTTCGAATGGAAGACGATTATCAGTTGGCTGCCATGCACGCAGAAATTTTTGCCGGAATCGCTGGATACAATTATTTTGGATTAGGGTTGAAGTTAGATGACAAAAGTGCTATTTCTGTTTCCTTGATTCGTTTTGGGGTAGACGACATTCCAAATACATCTCGTTTAATTGATAATGAAGGAAATATCGATTTTAATAGGGTAGCGTTTTTCTCGGCTGCTGACTATGCAGGAATTTTTAGTTATTCTAGGAAAACTAATATTGAGGGACTTTCATTAGGCGGGAATGCAAAGATTATTCACCGTAGAGTGGGAGACTTTTCAAAAGCCTGGGGTTTTGGTTTGGATGCCGGTGCTCAATACGTAAAGAATAATTGGACTTTTGCAGCAATGGGCCGAGACATAACGGGAACATTTAATGCTTGGACAACTGATTTAGATGAAGAAACAGAACAAACTTTTATAGCAACCGGCAATGACTTACCAGGAAGCAGTGTTGAAGTTACAGTTCCCGAATTGGCATTAGGGGCGAATAGAGCATTTCAATTAACATCGAAAATAGCTCTTGAAGCTGAATTAAATTTAGTGAACACCTTTGACGGTAAGCGAAATACATTGTTTCGGACGAATTTTGTCTCTATGGATCCAAACTTAGGGATAGAGGCTTCCTTAAATAATAAAATATTTCTAAGAGGAGGGGTCGGTAATTTTCAGGTTACCACGGATATTAGTGGAAATAGATTAACAACCGTCCAACCTAATTTCGGACTAGGAGTGAAATTTTCTTACTTCACCATAGACTATGCATGTACTAATTTGGGAGAAGTGTCTGTGGCTCAAAGTTCTAATATTTTTTCATTAAGGATTGATATAAATAAAGGCCAGTGAAAAAATTAGTATTTGTTTTTACATTACTTTTTACACTACCCACTCTCTCTCAACCATTCGGTAATGAGTGGATTGATTATTCTCAAAACTATTACAAGATACCCATTGCAGAGAATGGTGTTTACAGAATTTCATTTCAAACTCTTTTAGCGGCAGGGGTTCCTGTTACTTCTGTGGATCCTAATAATTACCAACTTTTTGCAAAAGGAGAAGAGATTCCATTATGCATAGATGGAGAGAGCGATGGGGTCTTCGATGTAATAGATTACTTGGAGTTTTATGGTGAAAAAAACGATGGCTGGTTAGATACTGCTCTATACGAGGGTAGGACAAATCAACCAAACCCATATTACAGTTTGATTAATGATACGTTAAATTATTTTTTGACTTGGAATAGTTCAGCGAATAATCTGCGGTATCAAGAGGAAAATGCGATTGACTTTGGTAATTATTTAAAGGCTCCTTGAATTTTAAATGAAATTTTACAAATTTATAATTCGAGCTATTATGATGGTAGGATCTTAAGTAGTCAAGCGACAAACCCTGAATACACAAGTGCAGAAGGGTGGATGGATAGTCCATTGACTTTGGGTAATGTTAAGTTTAAAACAATTTCAACGCCGAATAGATATGTGGAAGGCCCCTTTGTTGACTTTGAAATTCAGGTTGTCGGAGCATCTGATTGGCAAGGAGTATCAACTGGTGATCATCATTTAAGAATAACCTTTGGTAGTCAAACAGTGGACGAAGTATTTGAAGGCTACCAATTGAGGAAGATAAATAGAAGTTTTTCACCAACGGAATTAAGTCCAGCTAATAACTTGATACGATTTGAAAGTATAGACGATTTAAATGTTGGTGTTGATCGAACGGCATTGGCATACATGAAAATCAGATATCCTCAATCCTTGAGTCTATCAAATGCGAACTATTATGAGTTCTATCTAGAAGACGCGAACTTGCAGTCAGCACAGTACCTAGAATTGCTATCATTTAATGGTGGGCCCGACGCTATTTTATACGATTTGTCGAACCGAAAGAAAATTAGAGTGATTGAAAGTTTAAGTAACCACCGAATGATTGTTCCCAGCGGAAGAGGGCTTAAGAAATGTGTTATCCTCAACAAGAATGAGGTAAAAATGGTCAGCAAAATTTCACCAGTTGAAGGAACGGGAACTTTCACCAACCATGCTGCAAATATTTCAGATACTGCTTTTCTAGTTATTTCTCACACCGACTTATTGGTGGGAGCAAGTAATTATACAAATTATCGCCAATCTCAGGGAACCTATTCTGCTTTAGTGGATATTGAAACACTTTACGATCAGTATGCTTATGGAATAAGTAAGCACCCCATGTCGATTCGAAATTTTGTGAATCAAGTCGAATTTGAAGCAATCAATAAGGCTATGGTCACCAACATGTTGAATTATCCAAACCCATTTTCTACATCCACTAGGTTTGTTTTTACCTTAACCGGAAGTGAAATTCCACAAGAAGTTCAAATTCAGATTATGACTGTTACTGGAAAGGTTGTTCAAGAAATTGATGAAATGGAGTTAGGGCCATTAAGAATTGGGAATAACATGACAGAGTTTGCGTGGGATGGAAAAGATGAGTTTGGGGACCAATTGGCAAACGGAGTATACTTGTACCGTGTAAAGATGAAGTTAAACGGAACAAATATAGACCGAAGGGAATCTTCTGTCGATAAGTCGTTTGTTAGAAATTTTGGTAAAATGTACTTGCTGCGATAATACTTTTTTGATATTATCTACGTTTGTACGAAAATTCAATTTTACACCATGAAAAAAACAATGTTAGGTGCAATTATGATCACCTCTCTCGCAATGGCAAGTGCACAGGAAACTGAAAATTCTGCGCTTCAAATTAGGGCAGCTAATGTTCAGTTTGGTTTGTTGAGCAGTAATTCGGTAGTTAGTAACCTAACTGATTTTCAAAAGTTAGCTCCTAATTCAGATTTCAAAGAGGCAGATTTAATAGGCTTTAAGACTCAAAATAGTTCTTTTGGCGCTTCAGGGCCTGCGTTTAGTGCAAATGTGGTTATGGCAAGACCGAACACTCAAAGTAATTCTCGTTTAAACACGGAATTTAGATTTGGAATTAGTTTTCAGCAGACAGACGTTCTTTCTTTGAGCTACACCAGGACAGATGAATTTAGAGTAGATACGCTAATGTCTTCAAGAAACGGAGATCAAATTTTTGTAGACTCTATTTACTCTCAAGATTATTCTTTGGGTTACACTCAACGTCATGTTATGGTGGATGCAGATGTTACGATAAGTACCAACCCAATTAAACGATTCAAGTTTTATGGAGGAGTGGGCTTGTCCTTGGGATTAAGCGTTTCTCCATACACCTCGATTTTTTATAATACGACAAGTGAATTGGAGCAAAGCGATAGTCAGTTTAACACATTTGATCGTGAATGGGAATTGGATGGAACGTATGAGAAGTTTAGGAATAAGGGTGGCTTCTTCGGGAGGGTTTATGTTCCACTAGCAGTTGATTTTAGAATTGGAAAGAGAAAGGAGTCTCTTAGAAATTATCATTTGTTTTTAGAGTCTAGAACGAGCTTGATGTTTCAAAGTGTTCCTGAATTAAATTTACTCACCAACACAGCAACTGTAACTGGTTTTGGCTTGAGGTACGATTTTTAAGTTACTTCAAAACAATAAAAAAGGCGGAATCCAAAGATGGAGTTCGCCTTTTTTGTTGAATTTATTTTAGGTTATTGCTTAATCACCTTTCTAATAACTTGCTCTTTTTCATTGTTTATTTGCAAGAAATAAAGTCCACTTGAGATTTCTGACGATGGTAAAATGTAGCCTCCATTACCTTTTAAAAACTCTAGATCAATTCTTTTACCCGCTACATCGAATAGTTTAAGCTCTAATTCTTGATTCACTTTTGTTTCAATATAAAGTTGGTCTTGTATTGGGTTCGGGTATAGTTTCAATTGCCCATCCAACTGCTCGTTTTCTTCAACACCTACAATTACAGTCTGGCCTGTAATGGGTACAGAAAAGTTTGTTAATGGGAAAGTGAGGTTGGTAGTGAACGTTAAGCTTTCACTAATTGTAGTGGAGTTGTTAGATTGTGCAATAACGGATATCTCTAATGCCTGACCGGGATTTAAACT
>Ga0228634_1000307_pt1 | contig 40993 bp, 35 predicted proteins | sample 42DmetaG_FD_190063 | JGI IMG/M metagenome (GOLD analysis project Ga0228634, IMG submission 190063) | Seawater microbial communities from Monterey Bay, California, United States - 42D | ecosystem: Environmental > Aquatic > Marine > Coastal | place: USA: California | collected 2016-09-27 | reverse complement strand
AATTGATATGTTAGATTTTGCAGATGTTATTGCGTTAAATAAATTTGACAAAAGAGGTGCTTTGGATGCGTTAAGAGATGTTAGGAAACAATTTCAGCGTAACCATAATTTGTGGGAGGAAGATGTGGATTCAATGCCGGTATACGGTACCATTGCATCTCAGTTTAACGACCCTGGAATGAATAGTCTTTACAAGGTTATCATGGATAAAGTTGTTTCTCAAACTGGAGCAGAACTTAATTCTACTTTCGAAATAACGAAAGAAATGTCAGAAAAGATATTTGTTATACCACCAGAAAGAACTAGGTATTTATCAGAGATTTCAGAAAACAATAGGTCTTATGATAAATGGGTTTTAGAGCAAGCTGAAGTAGCAAATAAATTATTTGGATATCAAAAAACGATTGAATCACTTAGTGCTTCCGAAATGGAAGATAAGGATAGATTGATCAAAGGTGTGCAAGAAGCTTTTGAAACGGAAAAATTAAATTTAGATCCTAAAAATTGGCTGTTAATTGAGCAATGGGAAGACAAACGTCAATTGTATAGAAACCCTGAGTTTTCTTTTAAAGTCAGAGATAAGGAGTTAAAATTAAAAACACATACAGAATCTCTTTCTCACCTTCAAATTCCAAAAGTTGTAACTCCAAATTATAAAGGTTGGGGAGATATATTAAAATGGATTTTACAAGAGAATGTACCAGGAGAATTTCCTTATACATCAGGATTGTTTCCATTTAAAAGAGAAGGTGAAGATCCTACAAGAATGTTTGCAGGAGAAGGTGGACCAGAACGAACAAATAAACGTTTTCATTATGTGAGTTTAGGTATGCCAGCTAAGCGTTTATCTACTGCTTTTGACTCGGTTACTCTTTATGGTAATGATCCAGATTTAAGACCAGATATTTATGGTAAAATTGGAAATGCAGGTGTTTCGATATGTTGTTTAGATGATGCTAAGAAATTATACTCAGGGTTTGATTTAAGTCACCCTATGACTTCTGTTTCAATGACTATAAATGGTCCTGCGCCAATGTTATTAGGCTTTTTTATGAATGCTGCAATTGATCAAAATTGCGAGAAATACATTAAAGAAAATAATTTAGAATCAGAAGTTGAAGCTAAAATAGAGGCGATTTATAAAAAGAAAGGTACAGTTAGGCCAAGATATCAAGGAGATTTACCAGAAGGTAATGATGGGTTAGGTTTAATGTTGTTAGGTGTAACAGGAGATCAGGTTTTACCTTTTGATGTGTACAACGAAATAAAAGCAACTACTTTAAAACAAGTTAGAGGTACAGTTCAAGCTGATATTTTAAAAGAGGATCAAGCTCAGAATACATGTATTTTCTCAACTGAATTTGCGTTGCGTTTAATGGGGGATGTTCAACAATATTTCATCACTAATGCGGTTCGTAATTTTTACTCTGTTTCAATATCTGGCTATCATATTGCTGAAGCTGGAGCGAATCCAATTACACAATTAGCTTTTACTTTAGCGAATGGATTTACTTATGTAGAATACTATTTAAGTAGAGGTATGGATATCAATGAATTTGCTCCAAATTTATCCTTTTTCTTCTCAAACGGAATTGATGCTGAATATGCTGTAATTGGTCGTGTTGCTCGTAAGTTATGGGCGAAAGCGTTATCTAAAAAGTATGGAGCAAATGCTCGTGCTCAAATGTTGAAGTATCATATTCAAACTTCTGGACGTTCATTACACGCTCAAGAGATTGATTTTAACGATATAAGAACAACTTTACAAGCATTGTATGCTATTTATGACAATTGTAATTCACTTCATACGAATGCTTACGATGAAGCGATTACAACTCCTACAGAAGAGTCGGTTAGACGAGCAATGGCTATTCAATTGATTATCAATAGAGAGTTAGGTTTAGCTAAAAATGAAAACCCTCTACAAGGAAGTTTTATCATTGAAGAATTGACTGATTTAGTAGAAGAAGCAGTTTTAGTTGAGTTTGATAGAATTACTGAAAGAGGTGGAGTTTTAGGTGCAATGGAAACTATGTACCAACGTTCAAAAATACAAGAAGAATCCTTGTATTATGAGACTTTGAAGCATAATGGTGATTTCCCAATTATTGGTGTAAATACATTCTTAAGTTCAAAAGGTTCGCCTACAATTCTTCCAAAAGAGGTAATTAGAGCAACTGAGGATGAAAAGAAATATCAAATTGAAATGCTTTCAAACCTTCACAAAACGTATGAAGAAACGATAGAAAAAGATATTAAAGCTATCCAAGATGCTGCTATCAATAATAAAAATATGTTTGAAGAAATGATGGAGGTAACAAAACGTGCTTCATTAGGTCAGATTACTGATGCTTTATTTGAGGTAGGAGGACAGTACAGAAGAAATATGTAAAATTGAATGGTTAATGCTTAGGTATTAATTTTAAATATTTAAAAATTCCGGCTAATAGTTTAGTCGGAATTTTTTTATTTTGAATTTATCTGTTTTTAGACTTTCTTCAATCCGTTATTGCAAAAAGTATCTCCTTTTGCTTTTTTTTGTTCGAATAATTCCCTGCTAATTGCTGTTTGGTCTTCTCTGTTTGGACGTTCGTGAAATAAATGATATTGAACACTTAAATGTTTCATTTTTATAAAATTAGCTCCTTCCTTTTGAAGTCTCCATTGAATGTCGGAATCTTCTCCATAACCTGGCGACTCGTAGTCTTCATCAAAACCATTTACTTTTTTTAAGAGGCTTAATGGAATTGCCATGTTGCACCCTAACAATTTTGGTTTTTCTGTTTTCTTTGGTTGAATAAATGGAAGGTAAATTCCATCTTCAATATGATTTGCTTTTCGAAATAAAAGAGGTAATAGTGACGGTTTCTTGAATTCGCTAGAAGCTAGAATTTGTTTTGTAGTTTCTTCGTCTAGGTTTACACGTTTAGCAAAACCAACTGTATTTTCCTCAAAGTGTTTTACATATTGTTCAATAAAGCAAGGGTGTACGATACAATCTTCATCTAAGAAAATGATTAAGTCTTCAGTCGCATTGGAGATACCAATGTTTAAAATTCTATTTTTCCTAAACCCCTTATCTTCCTGGTCAAAGTGTTCAACTTGAAAAGGAAATAGCTGTTTCGATAAGTAGTCTCTTAAATCGTGCTGACTTCCGTCTTCTAAAATTGAAACAGAAAAGTCCTTGAAGGTTTGTTGTTCAAGTGACTGAAGCACTTTTGTTAAGTAGGGGATGTTTTTATAAGTAGTTATAAATACTCTTACAGTTATATTTTCCATTATAAGTTTTGTAATAATTCATGTATGGAAGAAGTCTCTAATTCCATTGTGTAGTTTTTCATAGCAAAATCATGACCTTGAATTGCTTGTTTTTTTGTTTTAGAATAATTGTCTTGAATATTCTTAAACTTTTTCAAAAAATCATTTTGATTTCCATGTAGATAGAGTTCACCAAACTCACCTTGGTTCAATAGGTCAGTGGTTCCTCCCGACTTTGTAGCCAAGACAGGGATTTGATGAAATAAAGCTTCCAGAGTTACCATTCCATAAGTTTCACTTTCAGATGCAAGAACAAAAAGGTGAATACTTTTGAAAAAAGATGAAACGTTTGAACTATGCGGATGAAAAATAACGCTTTTATCCAATTTCTCCTTTTTAACAAAAGAGTGGAGTTCTTTTTCATATTGCTGACAGTCTTCATCATTTATGGTTGCTGAACCATAAATTAACAACTTTAAATTTGGTGTATTTAGAAGTTCATTTTTTAAAGATTCTACAACAAATAACTGTCCTTTTTTTCTAGATATTCTTCCAATTATACCAACCACAAAATCAGTTTCTTTAAAACCAAAGTTTAGTCTTGCGTCTTCTTTAGATGGGTTGTTTTTGAAAAGTGTACCTGTGTCTACACCAATTGGAATTTGTACAACTTTACGAGAATCAAATTTAGTTTGAATTTTAATTTCTTCCTTTAAGTAGTTTAAGGGCGAAATCCATTTATCTATTTGTTTGAAACGAAAAGTTTGAAGTAGGTTCTTTTTGGGAATACCAATTTGCATGTGTTGTTGGTAAACAATTTTTAAATTTTTGAAATAAAATGCTTTAGCCCAAGCTGTAACGTCTAAGTCTTTATTGTCAACAATAAAAATGGTATTTATTTCTTTTTCTTTTAAATCCCGTGCTATTTGTTTTGCAGTTTTGAAGTCAAAGTATTTTCTATTTCGATCAATTAAAACTGTGGAGGAAAAAATACTATCTTTTTTATCTAAAATAGTAGCGTTTTTTTGAGTGAAAAGCGTTATTTCATAATTGAGTTTAACCAAAGATTTAGCGAGTTTAATGGTATTCATTTCCAATCCACCCCATCCAGTAGAAGTAATTAAAAAAGCAATTTTCATTTTCTTGATTTTTCTAATGCAAATAACTCATCTCTCAACCTAGCAGCCTCCATAAAGTTTAACTCTTTAGCGGCTTTTTCCATTGCTTTACGAACAGTTTTAATATTTTTCTCTAAATCTTCAGATTTCATGTACGCAACAACAGGGTCGGAAGCTATCGCTAATTCTTCATCTGTTAATGGTCTGTACATTTTGTCTTCATTTATGATTTTAATGTTTTCAATTGTTTTACCAATGGATTTATTTAAAGGTTGTGGTGTTTTTCCATGTAACTCGTTGTATTCTATCTGAATTTTTCTTCTTCTTGCAGTTTCATCGATAGTTCTTTGCATAGAGTCCGTCATTTTATCAGCGTACATGATCACTAAACCATTAACGTTTCTTGCAGCACGTCCAACCGTTTGAACTAATGATTTTTCATTTCTCAAGAACCCTTCTTTATCCGCGTCTAAAATAGCAATCAAAGAAACTTCAGGTAAATCGAGACCTTCTCTAAGCAAGTTAACACCAATTAGAACATCAAAATCACCCATTCGTAATTGTTTCAAGATGGTTACCCGATCGATGGTTTTTACCTCACTATGAATGTACCTACATTTTATACCTAGACGATCTAAGTATTTTTGTAACTCTTCCGCCATTCTTTTTGTAAGAGTAGTTACCAAGGTGCGTTCATCCACTTTGATTCTTTTGTGAATTTCTTCTATAAGGTCATCTATTTGGTTTAAACTTGGTCTCACCTCAATGTTTGGATCAAGCAGTCCTGTAGGTCTAATAACTTGCTCTACAACGACACCTTCTGATTTTTCTAGTTCAAAGTCTGCTGGAGTAGCGGAAACATAGATTGTTTGAGGGATAATCATTTCAAATTCTTCAAATTTTAGCGGTCGATTATCCATCGCTGCTTGAAGTCTGAAACCATAATCAACTAAGTTTATTTTCCTAGCTCTATCTCCACCATACATGGCTTTTATTTGAGGAATAGTTACGTGACTTTCATCAATAACCATCATGAAATCATCAGGGAAATAATCTAATAAACAGAAGGGACGAGAACCAGGAGAACGTTTATCAAAGTACCTAGAATAATTTTCAATTCCAGAGCAATAGCCTAATTCTCTAATCATTTCTAAATCATAAGAAACACGTTCTTCTAATCGTTTAGACTCTTCAATTTTCCCCTCTTTTTTAAAAGCAGCAACTTGAAGAACCATATCCTCTTGAATCTGTTCGATTGCTTGCTTAGTCGTTTCTGGACTAGAAACAAAGATGTTTGCAGGGTAAATATTTATATCCTTAAACGTTTCTATTTTAGTATTGTTTTCTGGGTCTATTGTAGTAATTGCTTCAATTTCATCTCCCCAAAATTCAATTCTTAAAGCATGATCAGCATAAGCTAAAAATATATCTACCACATCTCCCTTTACTCTAAAGTTTCCACGATTAAATTCAATATCGGAACGAGAGTATAGGTTTTCAACTAATTTAAATAGGAATTTATTTCTTGAAATTGTCATTCCAACTTTAATGGAAAGAATACTGTTTTCAAATTCATTTGGATTACCAATACCATAAATGCAAGAAACAGAAGAAACAATAATAACATCTCTTCTTCCTGATAATAGGGTAGAAGTAGCGGATAAACGAAGCTTTTCCAATTCATCATTGATAGATAAATCTTTTTCAATATAAGTTCCTGTAACTGGCATAAATGCCTCTGGTTGGTAATAGTCATAGTACGAAACAAAATACTCGACTGCATTCTCAGGGAAAAACTCTTTGAATTCACTGTAAAGTTGAGCTGCAAGTGTTTTGTTATGCGATAGTATTAAAGTTGGTTTATTCGTCTCTTTAATTACATTAGCAACGGTAAATGTTTTTCCAGAACCAGTAACTCCTAGAAGTGTTTGGTTTTGAACATCACTTTCAACGCCTTCCACAAGTTGCTTTATAGCTTCTGGTTGGTCTCCAGTAGGTTTATAATCTGAAACAAGTTTAAACTCCATTTAATGTTGCTTTTTAACAAATTTAAGGATTATCTTTGGTTTTTAGGACAGAAGATTAAAAGAGAAAAGATCACTTCGTTTAAAGACATAATAGTCTGGTAGTCTTCCGTCAGTAGACGGACAAGTGTGTCTTGTAGTCTTGTGTCTTGAATCTATAAGGAAATGGTTATTCGAAAAATTATTCACGTTGATATGGATGCATTTTATGCTTCGGTTGAACAATTGGATAATCCCGAATTGAAAGGTTTACCTGTTGCTGTTGGAGGAAATGCGGAAAGAGGGGTGATTGCTGCTGCGAGTTACGAAGCACGAAAATTTGGAGTTAAATCTGCTATGAGTTCTAAAATGGCTGCACGTATGTGTCCAGATTTGATTTTTGTTCGGCCGAATTTTAAACGATACAAAGAATTGTCAAAGCATATTCACGAGATATTTCATCGTTATACCGATATAATTGAGCCTTTAGCTTTGGATGAAGCCTATTTAGATGTAACCGAGAATAAAATAGGAATGCCTTCCGCAACTTTTATCGCGCAATCTATTAAAACAGATATTTATAATGAATTGAACTTAGTTGCTTCAGCTGGAGTTTCTTACAATAAGTTCTTAGCTAAGTTGGCTTCTGATCAAGACAAGCCGAATGGTTTGTTTGTTATTCAGCCGGGCGAAGGAGAGGATTATATGGATCATCTTCCTATCGAACGTTTTTTTGGAGTAGGGAAGGTTACTGCGGATAAAATGCGTCAAATGGGTATTTTTAGAGGGAAAGACTTAAAGAAGTATTCTCAAGAAGACTTGGTGAAGTATTTTGGGAAATCAGGTCTGTTTTTGTACAATGTTTGTCGAGGAGTTGATGATCGCTCTGTGAAAAATGACAGACAACGAAAAAGTCTAGCGGCAGAACGTACGTTTTCAAAAGATATTTTTGATTCTAATAGTTTTAGAACGGTATCTAAATCAATACTAGAAGAAACTTGGAGACGATACGAAAATCAAACTCGAAAAGGTCGTTCTTTGTCTATAAAATTAAAGTATTCCGACTTTTCTCAAATCACCCGTTCGTCCACTTTAACAAAGGAAATCTTAACGTTTAGTCAACTAGAAAAAATGGCTCAACCTTTAATTGAAAATGTATTACCATTAGAAAAACCGGTAAGGTTAATCGGCTTTCAAATAAGTGGTTTTACGGATGAAAGTGTTGTGAAGCAGATAGAGTTGGAGTTTTAGAGCTTTTTTTAATAGATCAATTAAATTCATTTTAAATATTCTTCAACCATTTCATATGTTTCAATAGCTAATTCACGGACGTTAGCATTTGAATTCATAAATAATACAATGGTAAGAGGTTTATCTAAATGCCGAATAACGGTTGTTCTTGTTCCGTGCCAACCGCCTGAGTGCATCGATATGTTATCCGTTACAAACCAACCCATTGCATAGCCCACTTCTTTGTTTTTAAAAAATGGATACCTGTTTACAAAAGGATTACTTTCAGGCCAATCTTTTCTAACAATTGAACTCGGTTGGAAGATTAATTTCTGTGTTGTTTCAGATAGTAGCGTCTTTTTTCTTAAGACTTGATCATATTTCAAATAGTCATTTAGGTTAGTGTATACTGCGCCGTCTCCCATGATTCCATTCATGAAGTAGCCATCTACTTTATTCCAATTCTCTAAACTATCTTTTTCGTAACAATATGCTCTTTCATTTATATGGATGGGGTTTGCTAAACAATAAAAGTTAGTGGTTTTCATTCCGACTTTTTCAAAAATATTTTCTTTAGCATAAGCAGAAAATTCTTGACCACTTACTTTTTGGACAAGGTTTGCTAATACAAGATATGCCGTGTTGGAATATTGCCAACTACTTCCTGTAATAAATAAAGGTTTTGGATTGTTTTTGATTAACCAATTCAGTACGTCTTTATTTTCTACTATTCTAGACCTATCCCAGCTTTCTTCGAAAGAAGCTTCAAAATTTGCAATTCCAGATGTGTGATTTAGTAAACGTTGTACAGTAATGTTTTTGAAAACAGGATAGTCCCAAAGCTTTGATAAAGAGTCCGTTAATTTTAATTTCTTTTTATCAATTAAATCTAAAATACAAAGTGCGGTAAATTGTTTACTTACAGATGCGATCCTCATATTGGTATTAGGGGTAATTCGTTTTTTATTTTTTAAATCTCTTAATCCGAATCCTTTTTTAATGAGAATTTCATTGTTGTAGGATATTGCAATTGCTGCACCAGGTTCGTTTTTAGCTATTTTGGAATTGAAAAGTGAATCAATTCTATTTTTAAGTTGGTTTAAGTTTATTTCGTTTGTTTTAGTTTTATCATCAAACAAACAACTCGTACATATTGATATGATAATTGGAAGTAGATATAATTTTTTCATATAAAAGTGTAAGAATAGTTATAAATTACTGCTTTTTGACAGGCTTATTGATTACTAGGTTTGAAAGATAGTAAAATAAGGGAAACTCCTAATCCTAAAAATATAGACCCAAGTACTAAGTTTCTAATAAAAAGATTACTCATTATGTTTTTTACGTCTTTCAGTTTTAATATCTCAGTGTTTGAAGATGATATGATTACAGCATCCTTAATTTTGTTTTGATTGTTTCTTATTTCTAGGATTCCATTAAAATCTGTTTTTAAAAAGTATGCTTCAATGTTAGCTGATGGTTTTACTAATCTTTCAAACTTTTCTTGATTGATGACGTTGTAATAATCACCTATTATCCTGATTTTATAGTTGATGTTTTCTAATTTAATTGTCCAGCCATCTCTAGCGCTATTAGTGAAATTCTCTTTTACACTTAAAACCTTTCCGTTTATCTTATACAGGTTCTTTAATTCAAATTTATCTGCATGATTTAAGTATGAAAAAGGAAGGTAAGAAAGTAGTAAGGCTATTACTCCTAAAGTAAATGATTTGAAATCATGAATTTTTATCGCTTTAAATGTCTTCAATATTTAGTTCTCGAAGTTGATATTTATATCTAAAATAGATAAAAGTATGATACTTATCTAAGTTTTATGAAAGGTATTTTTTGCAATTTAATATTTCTCTTCAAACATTAACTATTATATTCGTAATCTAGTAAACATTATATAAGATGAAAATATACAATAATATACTTGAAACAATAGGGAATACTCCTTTAGTTAAACTAAATAAAGTTACCAAAGGACTAAAAGGGACTATCTTAGCTAAGGTTGAAACTACAAATCCAGGGAATTCTGTTAAGGATAGAATGGCGATTAAAATGATTGAAGATGCAGAAGTTTCTGGTTTATTGAAGCCAGGTGGAACAATCATTGAAGGAACTTCTGGTAATACAGGAATGGGGTTAGCTTTAGGTGCTATTATTAAAGGATATAAGTTGATTTGTGTCTTAAATGATAAGCAGTCGAAAGAAAAAATGGATATTTTGAGAGCTGTTGGAGCTGAAGTAGTCGTTTGTCCTACGGCAGTTGATCCAACTGATCCAAGATCTTACTATTCTGTTTCAAAAAGGCTAGCAAAAGAGATTCCTAATTCTTGGTATGTAAATCAATACGATAATTTATCAAATAGAACAGCTCATTACGAACAGACTGGACCTGAGATTTGGGAACAAACAGAAGGTAAAATCACTCACTTTGTAGTTGGTGTTGGTACAGGTGGTACAATTTCAGGTGTTGGTAAATATTTGAAAGAACAAAATCCAAATGTTAAAATTTGGGGAATTGATACGTACGGTTCTGTTTTCAAGAAATATAAGGAAACAGGAATCTTTGATGAAAATGAAATTTATCCATACATCACTGAGGGTATTGGCGAGGATATCTTACCAGCAAATGTTGATTTTGATATCATTGATATGTTTGAGAAGGTTACCGATAAAGATGCTGCAGTTATGACAAGAAGACTAGCCAGAGAAGAAGGAATCTTCGTTGGTAACTCTGCAGGAGCAGCTATTTCTGGTTTGAATCAATTAGCAGATCACATAAATGAAGACGATGTTGTTGTTGTTCTTTTTCATGACCATGGAAGTAGGTATGTAGGGAAAATGTTCAACGATGATTGGATGCGTGAAAGAGGTTTCTTAGATGTGGACGTTAAAACTGCTGGAGATATGGTAGTGAGTCATGGAGATGAACCTTTAGTTTCTCTTTATTCAGAAGAGTTAGTTTCTCATGCTGTTGCTAAAATGAGAAAATTTGGTATTTCTCAAATACCTGTAATGAAGGGTGGAGATTTTGTTGGTTCTTTAGACGATAGTCATGTTTACCAGTTGTTGATCGATAATCCAAATTTAATAGATGCACCAATATCAAGTGTTATGCAAGATGCTTTTCCAGTTGTGAAAGAATCTACTTCGATTGAAGAAATTTCAAAATTAATAAACAAGCAAAATCATGCAGTTTTAGTTGAACTGAATAATGGAAGTTACCATATTGTAACTCGTTATGATATTATTTCTTCATTATCTTAAATAAATAGTATGCAGGTCTTTCGAGATCAAATGAATAGAACAATTCGTCTTGGAAATACTCCGAGACGAATTGTTTCTTTAGTGCCTTCCCAAACTGAGCTTTTATATGATTTAGGGCTTGGAGAAAGAGTAGTAGGGATAACTAAATTCTGTATTCATCCTGAAGAATGGTTTCGTTCTAAAACAAGAGTAGGTGGTACTAAAAATGTTAATCTTGATAAAGTAAAAGCTTTACAACCTGACCTAATTATAGGAAATAAAGAAGAGAATTCGAAAGAAGATATTGTAGCTTTAGAAAAAATAGCTCCTATATGGATGAGTGATATTTTTACTTTGGAAGATTCTCTAGAAATGATAAATGAACTTGGGGATGTTTTGAATGTTGAAAAAGAATCAAAAGCCTTAGTTGATTTGATTCGATCAGAGTTTGATTCGCTTCATACTTTTTTTAAAGGATCTAAACCTAAAAATGTGGCCTATTTTATTTGGAAAAATCCAGATATGTTAGCCGGTAAAGAGACTTTTATCGATGATATGTTGACTCGTATCGGTTTACAAAATTACACGAATAATAAACGTTATCCTATTTTCGAAATTGAAGAAGGTAAGAATTTAGACTATGTTTTTTTAAGTTCTGAACCTTACCCTTTTAAAGAAAAGGAAGTAATTGAATTTCAAAAAAGGTATCCTCAATCGAAAGTTTTAGTTGTAGATGGTGAATACTTTTCATGGTATGGTTCAAGATTGTACAAAGCACCAAAGTATTTCAAACAACTTCTTGAAATGCTAAATCAGTAAAAGCAGGTTAAAATATCTTTTGAATCTCTAACGCAAATTTAGTCACCTCATTCATTGTAAAAGAACCTTCTTTAAAATTTAATTCTCCAGAAAGGTTGTATTTATTATTCTTTCCTTCCATCACTAAGTTAAATTCTTTTGAAGCGTTAAAAAGCTCTTTAGGAGCTTTGAAAACAGGTATTCCTTCCAGAAAAGAAACAAACATCCCACCGTTTTTAATTTCGAATAAAGAACTTAGGTTACCATTAATTTCCAATAAATTATTAGACTTTGAATAATTTACTTTTTTATCTATTCCAATAGAAATGGTAGAAGAGTTTATTTGATGGAAATGATATTTTTTCCCTTCAATAAGGATAGTGTTTTCTTGAGAACTAGCTTCAAGTTTAGAAAGAAATAATTCATTATGAAGAAATTCATCTATCGAGATCGCTTCTTGAAATTGAATGATCATGTTCATGTTTGGTAACATTACAGATTCCATCATTTCTAAACCTTCGTAATTAAAAGATAAGCTTTTAATATTAGGTAAAGTCAAACCAATTTTCTTAGAGAAGTATTTCAGTGTATCTTGAAAAGTTAGTGGAATAATACCAGATGCAAAATTGAAGTTACTTTGGTTACTTTTTAATTTATAATCAATATTATTGATCGCATTTAAAGCTTTTTTTGATTTCGTTAAATTACCATCTAATTTAATTTTATCATTTAAAGTTTTGATACCTATTTGAGAGGAAGAGAAGATTGTATTTTCTCCCAAAATATTTTCTTTTGTAACAATATAAATATCACTTTTAGATAAATTGTTGGGTGTAAGCTCTTTTTTATTTGGTTTATCTTTTATTTCAGTTTCTATAAAATTGGTTATTTCTTTTTTTGAAATTTTTTCGTTAGAAGAGAAAATATAACCTTTTTCACCTGATACATGGGTAAAGACTTTATCCGAAGTTAAACTTGAGCTGTTTTTTTGAAAATCAGTTTTATTTTTAAGGTTAACGCAAACTCCTTTAATTATTTTCCCTTTGAAAGGAACAGTAAATAAAAAAGCTTCAGATAGTAGGTCTATTCCAAGTTTTCCATTCATGTCAGAAGGTTCACTTAGTTTTTCATTCATTCCTACTAATACCAGTTCATCTTTTGCTTCGAATAAAAGTTCGAAGGCAGTTTCTTTAAAAATAGCCTTAGCGTCAATTTTAGCAACAAAATTATAGTTCTTTGGAACGTATGTATCAAGACTTAAAGTTGATTTTTCAGAAGTAAACTGAACCAATAAAGCTATACCCCATAAAAACACTAAGAGTATAATAGGAAGTATGGTTTTTTTAAAGGTGTTTTTAATATTCATTTACTCTGTTTTTCTTGTTATTACATTATTGTATCATAAAAGTAACTTTTATTGTTAAATATGTACATTTGTATTATGAATAAATTATTGAAATTTTTATTAAAATTATTTGGTTGGAAGATTGATGAGTTTGTTCCAGAAGGTGTTGATAAATGCGTTGTTGTGATGGGACCTCATACTTCTAATTGGGATTTTATAATTGGTAGAATCACTTTTGCGAACTATGGTGTGAATGCTAAATTCTTAATTAAAAAAGAGTTGTTCTTCTTTCCATTAGGTTTTTTATTAAAAAAAATGGGAGGTATTCCTGTTGATAGAAAAGTAAATAACAATTTAACTGAATTTGCAGCTCAGCTTTTTAAAGATTGTGAAACGATGTTTTTAGTGTTTACACCTGAAGGGACTAGAAAACATAACGATAGGTGGAAGAAAGGATTTTATTACATTGCTAAAAAAGCAGAGGTTCCAATTTATTTAGCCTATATCGATTATGAAAAGAAAATAGGAGGATTTGATAGGTTATATACACCTTCTGGTGACGTTGAAAAGGATATTAAAGAAATAAAAACTATTTTATCAAAATATAAAGGAAGGTTCCCAGATCAAGGAATAAATCCTCCTTTATGATTTGAATTTATCTTTTTTCTTATCATATCCATAAGGACAATGTTTACAACCGTTTTTACAACAGTATCCTCTTTTTGAAAGGTATTTTTCTGTGAAAATTATATAACCTTCAGGACTATAATAATACTCATCTTCATCGAGTTTACTTTTTTTTGAAAAACCAGACATGTCATCGCTCATAAAAAATAGTTTTTAACAAAAATAACGATTAAAACTTTAATTATAATGTTGTATTCTACTGAAAAGTCAATTTTAGAAAAGCTATCGTTTCCAATTTTGGAGGAGAAAAATATTGAATTATTTGTTAAGCGAGATGATTTAATTGATACCGAAGTTTCAGGTAACAAATGGCGAAAATTAAAGTATAATATAGAGCAAGCATTGGCTAACAAAAATAATTCTATAGTTACGTTTGGAGGAGCTTTTTCAAACCACTTAGTAGCAACTGCTGCAGCTTGTAAATTAATAGGAATTAGATGCGTTGGAATTGTTCGAGGGGAAGAATTAAATAGTAATTCAAATGAAACCTTGAAGAGGTGTGCTGAACATGGAATGGAATTAAAGTTTGTTACTCGATCTGAATATGCATTAAGAAATGATTCTTTATACTTGAAAGATATTCATTTGGAGTTTGAAAATTCTTTTGTTGTTCCTGAAGGAGGTGCTAATTTTTATGGAATGATTGGTTGTCAGGATATCATAAAAGAAATAGAACAAGATTTTGATCATGTGTTTATTGCACAAGGAACTACTACTACAAGTTGTGGTGTTTTGATTTCTTTACCTTCAAATTCCAAATTACATGTGGTACCAGTTCTTAAAGGGTTTGATTCTATTTCTGAAATGAGAAATTTATTAAACTATACGTTGTTTGATGAAGAACTTACAGAAGAATTATTAAATAGGGTGACAGTACACTCAAATGCTCATTTCGGTGGTTACGGAAAATATGATTTAGAATTATTAGATTTTATTAAACAGTTTTACCATGAAAATAATATCAAGCTAGATCCTATTTATACTGGGAAAGTAATGTTTGAATTAATCAAAAACATAAAAGAGAATAAGTTAAGCAATTCCAAAGTGCTATTTATTCATACAGGAGGTTTACAAGGGATCGAAGGAGTTGAAAAAAAACAAGGATACTCTTTATTTACTTAATTTTTCATTTTTTCAAGTTCAATTCTCAAATAAACATATATTTCATCTAAATCGTCTGATAATTTTTTTAATATAGGTTTTAGTTGATCCAAATTAACTTTATCCTTGCAGTTTGAATTAATCAATAAAACATTTTGCAACGTTTTTTCAGGAATACCAATTAAGATTAAAGAAGGTTTAATTTTATGAATAGCCTTGTATACATTATCGATTTCATTCTTTTCAAGTGAAGAATTAGCATTTTCTATACTTCTTGGAGTATCTTGCAAAAAAAGTTCTAAGATTTGAATAGGAATATCATAACTTCCAGGAGTTAGTTCATGAAGACCTTTTAGATTACACTGTATCATTCGTTTCTTTTTTCTGTTAAAAATAATACTTTTTCAAGTAATTTAGAATTATCAAATGGTTTATGAAGATAATCATTTATACCATAATCTTTTAATTTTTTTATCTCATTTGATGTTACATCAGCTGAAAGTGCCATAATTGGAGTTGACTTTAAATTATTTTCAGATTCATACTCTCTTATAGCTTTAGATGCTCCATAACCATCAATTTTGGGCATCATTAAGTCCATTAGTACGATGTCAAATGTCTCTTTTTTAAAAGTTTTGACAGCCTCATCTCCATTTTCACAAACTGTAAAAGTAAAGTTGAACTGAGAAAGTACTGTTTTTATAAGTAATTGGTTTATCGTATTGTCTTCTGCAACAAGGATATTTAATTGTGGTAATTTATTACCTTGAATAGTTTTTAAGTCTGGTGTTGATTTTATTTTTTGTTCTTCAATATCCTGTCTTTTTTTTACTTTTATCTTAAAAATAAACTTAGTACCTTTTTCTATCTCACTTTCAACATCAATCTTTCCAGACATTTGTTCAACTAGTTTTTTTACAATACTAAGCCCTAATCCTGTTCCACCAAATTTTCGAGTAGTACTAGTTTCCGACTGTATAAAAGGCTCAAATATATTTTTTAGATTCTCTTTCTCTATACCAATACCAGTGTCTGTAATTTCAAATTGAATTTCGGATTCATATTTACTTAGGTGATTGGGGAACATTTTTATTTTAACCTCTCCATTTTCAGGAGTAAATTTAAAACAGTTACTAAGAATATTGAATAATATTTGGGAGATTCTAATTGGATCTCCGATATGGATATATCCAACCTCTTCTTCTCGTTCAAAATTAATTTTTATTTTTTTTGAATTAATAGAGTTTTTGAAGTTTTCAAGTGCGTGATTAGTAATTTCAATCACATCGATATCAACTTCTTCTAAAGCAATTTTTCCTGCATTTATTTTTGATATATCAAGTATATCATTTATTAAAACTAAAAGAATATCTCCCGATCTTTTTATAATGTTTAATTGATTTAAAACTTCGTCATTAATACTTTTATTTTCAATCAATAGTTTTGTAAAACCAATTATTCCATTTAATGGTGTTCTAATTTCATGACTCATGTTTGCTAAAAACGCTTCCTTAGATTTCGCTATCAATTCGGTTTGGTTTTTAGATTCAATTAACTCTTTTTCTCTAATTCTTTCCTTGGTAATATCTCTTCCATAAATTGTAATACCAATTATTTTAGCATTATTTTCGATTTTTATAGGGGTAAAAGAAAATTGAAAAAGTTTTATTTCATTATTAATAAAGAATTCTTTTTCGAAGGATGTTTTTAATCCTTTAAAAGCTTCTAAATAATACCCTCTAAAATTACTGCCAGTAAAACTGATTATTTTTTCGTTTAGAATTGAAATTCCAGGATGTATAGTTGTATTTTTAACTTCACTTAAAGCTATTTCAAAAGCCTTGTTAAAAGCTATTAACTTATACTCCAAATCAATAGACCAAATCATTCCTTCAACATTATCAATTACAGATTGAATGTTTGCGTCTTTACTTAGTATTAGGTTTTGATTCTTTTCGGATAATTTAAAGGCAATAAATCTAACTATAACGATTGTTGATAATAAAATAGTTGCAATTATTTTATCTATTTCATTACTTGGTGCAAAATATATTGAAATGATAAAACAAATTATAGAATAATAAACATACTTAATTAGATCTCGACTATATTTAAAGACAAATGAGGTTGATATAAAGACTACTAATAAACCTAGGAAATGCGTAAAAGAATATCCATTCTGAGCACCTATGAATAGAAGATGACCATAACCGACATAAACAAAAGCTTTAATTATTTTGTAGAAATGATTAAAAATATAGGTGTTGAGGTATGATAAAATAAGTGATATTACAATTGCTGAAGCAAAAATAATTCTTTGAATAAAATTATCATTTGATTCTGTAAAATTGACAAATGTATTTATGTACCCTATAGAAGGGTATGCAATTACAGTTATTAAAAGAAGTAACCTGTACTTGTTTACCTCTTTCTTTATTTGGTTTAACTTTGAGTTCATTAATTGGAAAACTAATTATTAGATATAACGTGCAATTGTTTTTAAAAGCAATGATTTATCAATAGGTTTGGATATGTAATCATTCATACCTATAGCTTTACATTTTTCTTGTACACCTTTAGAAACATCTGCTGTAACAGCAATTATTGGCGTTTGTGAACTTTTAATGTTTAAGGACCTGATTTCTTTAGTTGCATCAAATCCATTCATTTCAGGCATCATTAAATCCATAAGGATAACATCGTAAGAATTTTTTTTCACCTTTTCTAAGCCAATTAATCCATCGTTTGCAAGGTCTATTATGTAATCTTCTTTCTCTAGTATTGTTTTTAATAAAAGTTGATTAATCATATTATCTTCTACAATTAACAATTTACATTCACTTTTCGCTTTCTTAATCTCGTTATGATTGGAAACTGAATTAGTTGGTAGTGTCAAAATAAAATCATCTTTTGAGTTTTCAAGAATTTTATTAATAAGAGAAAGTAATGTTTCTCCTGAAGTTTTAACATCATCAACTTGCTTTTGAGAAACATCGTTAAATTTATTGTTTTCATTTAATAAATCTATGTTTGCTAGAATACCATTTAAAGGTGTTCTCAACTCATGGCTTATGTTTGACATAAATTCATCCTTTGCTTTTGAAAGTTTTTTTATGTTTTGATTCGCATCTAAGAGTTCCTTATTTTTTATTTCTAGTTCCACTTTTGAAACCATAATACCATTGAGTTCTTCCATGTAGGTATTAATGCCTGCAGAGATAACATCTAGTTCATCGTTGAATTCAGAAATTGGAAAAGGGTCAAAAAAATTCCCAGTGAAACAATGAGTAATGTGCTCAATGATATTTTCAATCCTGATTTTATCATTTTTAAGTTTAGGAGTAAGGATATTTAGCTCATCTATAATTGCGTCTAATGGGTCCTTAATTGTAGAAAAAGGTCTTCTAAATTCATCATCGATTACTTCTTTAAGTAATGAGATTATTTTTTCAATTTTAAGCTGCTTGTCCATAATTTATTTTCAGGGTTAATAAATTCCATTTAATTGGTTAGATTTTTTCAATTGTAGTAGCCAATTAACAGCATCATCTTTTGTTTTAAAAGCTTTTAAAGGTATATCTGCTTTTTTTAATTTCATAAACGTATTTAAAATAAACCTAGATAAGTGAGAAGTAATTATAACAGCTGTACCATGAAGTAATTCTTGTCCATGTTTCTCAGCATAATCGCGAGAATCTTTGGTGTAATTTTTTAAAAGTTTAAAGTCATAACACCAATATTGTTTTTGGTTATCAGAAGCTTCGTGTCTCAATCTAATAAGCTCTTTCAAGTTTTTTAAATTCATATAAGTTTCTTTTTTAAATTCAGAATGTAAAATACCATTCTCTATCCAAAACTTTATAAATTCATTTTGAAAACAATTTTTCATTTATTATGAATATTTAGTAGATTCCTTTTTCCTCGTTTGATTTCTTTATTGTTAACAACCAGTTTACAGCATCTTCTTTTGTTTTAAAAGTTTTTAATGGTATATCTGCTTTTTTCAATTTCATAAAAGCATTCAAAACAAACTTAGCTAAATGAGAATTAATTATAAAAGCTGTTGCATGAAGGTATTCTTGCCCATGTTTCTCGGCATAATCTCTTGCTTCTTTAGAAATAGATTGAATATTTTTAAAGTCGTAACACCAATATTGTTTTTTATTATCAGAAATTTTATGCCTTAAATCTATCATTTCTTTACCAGTTTCAAGATTTAACTTTAGTTTATCTTTAAACTCACTATGCATAATTCCATTTTCGATATAAAATTTAACACTCCTATTTTCAATTATTTTCATATCTAAATACTTAAAGATTCAATTATTTCTAAATTAAAAGTATCATCAAATTTTGAATATGCAAATTTTGAGATTGTATTTGCTTTATATTTTTGTTTTTCAAAATCAGCTGATAAACCGCAAAATACTCTTTTTTTATTTAACATATTAGCACGTTTTATTATTTGAAATACAAGTTGTTTGTATGTGTGGTGCTTTTCATTATTATCTGTATTGATTCCTACAACCATAGGGGAGTAGTGGTTTTCCTCTTTAAAGGACCAGACACACCCAACAATTTCATTAGATGCTTTGAGTCTTAGCTCAATAAATTCCCATTCAGGATATTTGGATATGATGGATGTAATTTTATCAGGGAATGCGAAAAAATTATAAGCATAACTATTATTTTTGATGTTAAGGAATAGCTTATGGTATAATTTAGACTTTTCTAAGTCAATAGAATCAAAATATTCAACTTCAAAATTACTTTCAAGATTTATAGCGTGTTTACGAATATGATACCTGTTCTTTTTTGATTGAATTTGATTTAATAATTCATCATAATTATTCCATAATTTGTTTGAAATAATGTTAGTATTTGGTAGTTGATTTTTTACATATCCATGATTTTCAAGAATTGGGTTAATGACTTTATCCTCATTGAAATCTCTAAACATAATAACTTTTGCATTGACTTCTTTTTTTACCTCCTCTATTCGTTTAACTAGAAGTTCCATTGCATTTTTTAATAATGGACTTTCTGAGTTAGTATATAAAAAGTCTCCTTCAGCAAAAAGGTTACCCATAATTAAAGTTCTTGAGCATAAATAATATGGATTAACTTTTCTAACTTCTTCAATTTGCTTAGAAATGTTTTCAAGAGCAAGCATGTCATCTTTAATGATACCTGATGTAAAGTGAGTTGCAATAATTGGATTGTTTTCATTGTCTCTAATTATAAAATAATGAAAATCGAAAGTTTCTTCTACTTTATCATTGTTTTTGTATAATTCTTCAATACATAACATACCTGAGTGAGACCAATTTCCTCTTTCAGCCATTAAATTATTCCATTCTTCTTTATTGATTTCGGAAATTGTATTATACTCTTCTAAAACTATTTTTTTATCTATTTTTTTTGGAGTAATTTTCTCACCTTTATACTCTACATTAAATATTTGGTAAACTTCTTTTATATCTTCGCGTTCTTCTTCTATAGCTTTTGGTAAATGATACGCCATTAAATCAGTGAATAATTCAATATCCTTTTTAGTATTATGTCTTGTGATAGTAAATCTTAATCCAGACTTATCATTCGGTACAACAGGGAAAGTTGCTGTGTTGACATAAATACCTTCGTTTAAAACTCTATGAACAAAATTTCTAGTAACTTTATTTAATCCTGATCCTATGAAATAAATTGGGGAATCTGGAGAGGAAATGTTAGGTAAATTCTTTTCTATTAATCTTAAATTCATAAAATCCATTAATTCCCTTAATTCATTTTGATAAATAATAATATCGTTTGATAAATGAATTTTAGCAGAAGCAATTGCAGCTCCTACATTTGAGGGAGATAAAGGATGAGAATAGCTAAGAGGACCACCAAAAATATCTACTCTTCTATACATTTCAGGGTCTGAAAAAACAGCAGTTCCACCAACACAACCAAACCCTTTTGCTAATGTTGAAATTAGAACAATTCTATCGTTTACACCTATACGGTCATAAATATACCCGGCACCATTTTTTCCTCCCCATCCCATTCCGTGTGCATCGTCAAAATACAAATGTAATTTAGGATATTTTTCTGATAATGATTTCAATATAGTAGTATCGGGTAAATCGCCATGCATGGAATATACTCCATCTGCCATGTACCAAATCCTATTGTATTTGTTGTAATTCTCTTTAATCATTTCCTCAAGCATTTCAAAATTGGAGTGCCTTATCATTTTGACTTCTGTACCTTGAAGTTTCATGTTTTTACATGGGAACTGAACACTAAAATGAACTTGCTGATCAAGAATAATTAAATCATCTGGTTTGATTATTGTGCTTATTACAGAAATATGAGCATTAGATGTAGAGGTATAACAAATTACTTTATTTCCATCAAAAATTTGAGACATTAACTCTTCAAGTTCTTGAATGTAGGTTGGTCTAATGTATGCTCGAGACATTGACAATTGTGTACCAAATTTTTTTGTCAACTCAATTGAGTTAGAAATTAAATCTGGATGTTTTTCTAGTGCTAAATATCCGCACGTTCCAAAATTTAGAAGTTCTTTTCCTTTGATTTTAAAGTTTTTACCATCAAAATTCTTTTCTTCTGAATTTATATGCATTATACCTTTTTCTTTAGCTGAGGTCCATACAGTGTCAACAATATCTAAATAGTTAGAGTGATTTATTTTAGCCATTTTATTTTTAAGTATTAGTTAGAATTGGTATTTTTATTTTGAAAAAACTTTTTTCAGTAAATCAGTCGTTCTAGAAGATGGGGTGTTTCTGATTTCCTTCTCTTGTTGAGCAACTTTGATAAAAAGACCATCAATTGCTTTATTTGTTGAATATTCAACTAGATCTGGATTTAATTTTTTCACTAAAGGGATTTTGTTATATGCGTTAACCATAAGTTCCCAGTTTTTTGTTGCTCCTACTTTATCTAATGATGTTTTGATTATTGGTGTAAATTTAAGTGCTAAATCTGTTCTAGTTGATGCGCTTAAGTACTGTGTAGCCGCATCATCATTACCATTTAAAATATTCATCACATCTTTTAATGTAAGATTTTTTATAGCAACTACAAATAACTCTTTTGCGCTACTTGAAGCATCTTCTGCAGCTCTGTTCATGGATTCTATAACATTGTCAACAAGTTTCCCTTGTCCTATGGCTCTTAGTTTACTTTCAATAACAGATGCTTCATCAGGCATAGGTATTTTTACGGATAAATCTTTCAAATAACCATCAGTTGCCGAAAGTTGGTCTACACCTTTTTCGATACCTTTGTTTAAAGCTTCTTTCAACCCTTTTGCAACTTCATCTTCAGATAAACTAGATGTTCCAGTTTTTATTGGTGATTTAGCTTCTAATCCTTTTTTTAAAACATTTAATTGAGCATTTGCGTTTAAACTTGAAAAAATTAAACTGGATATTAAAATTATTTTTTTAGTCATGTTTTATTTTATTTAAAGTGAATGTTTAACTATGTTTTCTATTAATTCAGGGTCGAGTAGAGTAGAGGTGTCTCCAAAATTATTTTTTTCTCCTTCAGCTATTTTACGTAAAATCCTTCTCATAATTTTACCAGATCTTGTTTTTGGTACCCCTTCAACAATTTGAATTTTATCTGGCTTTGCAATTTTACCGATTTGTTTTTCAATGGATTGAAGGATTGATTTTTTGATTTCATCCTCTTTTAATCCTTTCTTTGCGATTACAATATAAGCATATATTCCTTGTCCTTTAATTTCATGAGGAAAACCAACAACAGCAGATTCAACAGCATTTTCATTGGTGTTGATGGCATCTTCAATTTCTGCAGTTCCAAAACGGTGACCAGAAACATTGATTACGTCATCTACACGTCCTATGATTCTATACATTCCATTTTCATCTCTTTTAGCACCATCGCCTGTGAAGTAGTAACCATCATAATTAGAGAAGTAAGTGTTTTTACAACGTTCATGATCTCCATAAGTGGTTCTAATCATGGAAGGCCAAGGAAATTGAACGCACAGGTAACCTTCTTTTTCATTATCTTTAATTTCAATTCCTTCTTGATCAATTAATACAGGTTGTATCCCAGGTAGAGGGTAACCAGCATGAGTTGGTTTCATAGGGGATAAATCACCTAATCCAGAAAGCATAATGCCTCCAGTTTCTGTTTGCCACCATGTATCCACTAATGCTGCTTTTTTCTTTCCTACTTTTTCATAGTACCAATTCCATGCCTCTTCATTGATAGGTTCCCCAACAGAACCAATAACTTTAAGAGAAGATAAATCATATTTCTCCACGTACTCATCTCCACATGACATTAATGATCGAATTGCAGTAGGAGCGGTATAAAATTGATTTACCTTATATTTATCCACAACTTCCCAAAAACGTCCTGCATCAGGAAATGTTGGTACTCCCTCAAATAAAATAGAAGTTGCCCCAGATAATAGTGGACCATATACGATATAAGAGTGCCCAGTAATCCACCCAATATCAGCTGTACACCAAAAGACATCGTTAGGTTCGTATTGAAATACATTTTGAAAAGAATATGCTGTATAGACCATGTACCCACCGCAAGTATGAACCACCCCTTTAGGCTTTCCAGTTGACCCAGAAGTATACAGTATAAAAAGCATGTCTTCTGAATTCATTGAAGTAGCTTCACAACTAGGAAGTTGATTTTCTATTAACTTGTTGTAATCTTTCTCAAAATCATTGTGAAGAATACTTTCTGAATTTTCAGGGTTTAATACGATTATATTTTGAAGATACTGACACATTTTTAAAGCTTCAGTAACGATGCTTTTTAAATCAACTGTTTTGTTTCCTCTATATAATTCTTTTGAAGTAATTAGAACTTTTGCATTCGCATCATTGATTCTGTCGGCTAAAGCTTTAGCAGAGAAACCCGCGAATATAATGGAGTGAACAGCTCCAATTCTAGCACAAGCTAAAATAGAAACGATTGACTCGATGACCATTGGCATGTATAAGCATACACGGTCTCCTTTTTCAACACCTAATTCTTTAAGTCCGTTGGCAAGTTTACAAACTTCATCGTGTAATTCTTGATAAGTAATTGTCTTGTTTGAAGTATCTGGTGAATTTGCCTCCCAATAAAAAGCAACCTTATTTGGGTGTTTCTTAATATTTGCTTCAAGAATGTTTTCAGTAATATTTAATTCACCATTTTTAAACCATTCAATAGTTGGTGAGTTTTCTTTTTTACTAGAGAATTCCCAATTTAAAGTTTCTGTCCATTTTTTTTTCCAAATAAATTTATCTGCAATGTTGTCCCAAAATTCTTTAGGATTATCACAACTTAATTTATAGTTTGACTGGTAACTTTCAAAAGTATTAATTCTTAAGTCCATATTTTATTCAGTTTTAACCAAATATAACAATTCTAAAGCATTGATTTAGGCTGATAAAGGTATTTATTAATTGATTTTACCATATTTTTTTATAAAAATTGTTTACTTTGAACAAAAAAAAAGATGTCAACTTTCAACAATAAGGTAGTTTGGGTTACTGGAGCTTCTTCAGGAATAGGAGAAGAAATAGTGAAACAGTTAGATAATCAAAATGCAATAATTATATTATCTGCTCGAAAAATTGATAAGTTGAATGAGGTTAGGAGTAAATTAAAGCAGCCTGAAAAACACCTTTGTTTAGCTTTAGATTTAGAGGTTTCTTCCAACTTTCCATCGTTAGCAAAACAAATTGTTGAGAAGTATGGTCGAATTGATTTCCTTTTTAATAATGGAGGTTTGAGTCAACGTTCAGAAGTTAATGAGACACCGATAGAAGTAGATAGAAGAATCATGGAGATTAATTACTTTGGAAACATCGCATTAACAAAAGCTGTACTTCCATATATGATTAAACAAAAATCAGGTCATATAATTCCTATTTCCAGTATTGCAGGGAAGTTCGGTTTTTATTTGAGATCAGCTTATAGTGCTTCTAAACATGCTTTGTTTGGGTTTTATGAAAGTTTACTTCTTGAGGAAGCTAAAAATGGGATCCATGTAACGATTGCATGTCCTGGAAAAATAAACACCAATATTTCGATGAATGCTCTAAATGGTAAAGGAGATAAACATGGAGTAATGGATCACAATCAATCAACAGGAATGCCAGTTGAGGTATGTGTAAGGGAGCTGCTATTAGCGGTGAAGAAAAATAAAAAAGAGGTTCTTATTGGGAATAAGGAAATTAAAGCTGTTACCTTAAAAAGGTTCTTTCCTTCACTTTTTTGGAAGGTTATAAAAAAACAATCAGCAACATAATCTCTATGGTTGATTGTGTTATAATAGATGAAGAACAAAATATTGAACGAACTCAATTGTTAAGTGAGAGCTTTCGTTTCATAAATATTGTTAAATCATATACGCATTCAATAGAAGCAGCAAGGTATTTAAGAAGGAACAAAATTGATTTGTTATTTGTTAATACTGATTTACCAACTATTTCTGGGTTAGATTTTTATAAGTCTTTCGATAATTCTTTTAGGGTTGTTTTTTTTAGTCGATCAAAAAAAAATGCTTGTTCTGCTTTTGATTTAGATGCAATAGATTATTTGTTGTGTCCATTTACTGATGCTCGTTTTTATCAAATGGTAGATAAAGTTGACTTTTTCTTTTCAAGTCGACCTTCTAAACAAAAGATAACAAATGAATTTATTATTCAGGTTAGATCTGATCACAGTACATTAAATGTTGATGTAAGAGAGATTATGTTTATAGAGACTTTAGGAGATTATGTTAAAATTCACCTTTTGAGAAAAAAAGCGATTTTGTCTTTAATGACTTTAAAGTCATTAATAAATAAATTACCAAGTGATTCTTTTATTAGAGTGCATAGGTCTTATGCAGTTTCTTTAAAGTTTATTGACCTCGTTAGAGGTAAAATTATTCATATTGGAACAAACGAAATACCTATCGGGAAAAGTCTTGAAAAAGAATTTTTTAGTAAGTATGTAAAGGAGAATTTTTAAACTCTAATTGATTTACACTATAGTTTTTACAAACTAAAATAATCTTTGAATTTAGTGGATTGACGTCTAGAAATTTCAATTTTATCTTTCGAACCTTCAATTTCAACTTGTAAACCACCATTAAACCAATTATCAATTTTAGTGATTTTTTTAGTGTTTATAATATACTTCCTATTTGCTCTAAAAAAAACTTCAGGGTCTAACTGTTCTTCAAGTGTGTTTAGAGACCTTAGAATTAAAGGTCTTTTATCTTCGAAGTACACTTTCACATAATTCCCATCTGATTCAAACATTCTAACTTTTGAAAGTGCAATAAAATAACATTTTTCACCATCTTTTATAAATATATTGTCCTCTAATTTTAATAGTCGTGATTGTCTATCTTGTACCTTTATTAAGCTTTCAAAATCATCTTTTCCTTCTATTTTCGCAATTGCTTCTTCTAATCGAGATGTTTCAATTGGTTTAAGGATATAATCTAATGCATTTACTTCGAATGCTTTTAAAGCAAATTCATCATAAGCTGTTGTGAAAATTACATGAGGGATTTCATCTAGTTGTTTTAACATATCAAAACCATTAATTTCTGGCATCGATATATCTAGAAAGATGAGTTCAGGTTTAAGTTTATTACATTTCTCAATTCCTTCTTTACCATTCTTAGCTTCATCAATGATTTCTATGTTAAGGTTTTCTTTCAATAAAGATTTTAACTCTTCTCTAGCTAACCTTTCATCATCAATTATAATTGTTTTGATTGTATTCATAATTTCCTTTTTAATGTAATTGTTGATATCACATATTCACCTTCCTCTTTGAGTGTGTAATTTGCTTCTCCATTAAATTGAATAGCAAGTCGTCGTTTTAAATTTTGTAATCCAACTCCTAAATCGGTTTTAGAGGCAATTTTCCCTGAATTTTTAACTGACATTATTATGGTATTTTCATTCTCTTTACAAGAAATGATTATTTCTCCTCCTTCAACTAGATTAGAGATACCATGTTTTATTGCATTTTCAACCAGCATTTGAATACAAAAAGGAGGAATGAGTATGGATAAACAGTTTTTTGAAATCTCAATTTTGAAATCCAACCTCTCCTCAAACCTTATTTTTTCAAGTTCTAAGTAGTTTTTTACTAAATTAATTTCTTGTTCTAAACTTATTAGGTTCATTTTACCAACCTGAAGCGATTTTCTGAGTAAAGAAGATAAAGCGGTAATAGAGGTTTTTGCTTTTTTAGGTTCTATTTCTACCAATGCCCTAATACTGTTTAATGAGTTAAATAAAAAGTGTGGATTTAATTGGGTTTTTAAATTATTTAATTCAAACGCATTTTTACTTGCAATTAAGGCTAAGTTACTGATTTCTTGATTTCTTGATTTTGTAAAAAAATGAAATGTAAAATAAAGTGCATTCCAAAAAAATAATAAGACTGAAATAGATAGGGTAGCATTGAATATCTTTAATATTGAGAATGGTTCATTATTATCAAGACTAAAAAAAACTTCAATTCCTCTTGTTATAACTATAATAAGAAATGAAAAAATAAACGAGCTTATAATTATTCTTGGAATTAGTGGTTTAAGCTTTATTTCTAACCATCCAATTCTAATAAATATTATTCTCATTACGTGAGTGACTACGATAGAAGTACTAATAAATAAAAAAATATCTTGATATAATTTTATATTAACACTTTCAGGGTTTTCAGCGTAAGAAGATAGTACGACAAGTAAGCTATAAAAAAGCCATCCAGCTAATTGAGCTCCCCAATATAAAAAACGTTTTGAAGTCATTTTCTTTTCATAAAAAAAGCTGTTCGTAAAGAACAGCTTTTTTATTTATCTAAGTGATAAAATTATTTTTTTTCTGCTTTAGCTTTTTCAAGTTCAAAACACATTTTTACAGCATTTTTCACATTAACTACACTTCCTGTAACAGATAAATTTGCAAAATCTACTAATTCATCTGTACCTGGTTTAAACTGTTTAGTTTCTTTGTAAGGAGTCGCAGATTTTAAGATGATGTCTTTAATCTCATTCATTGTCAAAGTTGGAAAGTAAGAAGTAAGAAGCGCTCCAACTCCTGCTACCATTGGTGCAGCCATAGAAGTACCATTTAACTTTTTGTATTCACTTTGAGGAACTGCATTATAAATATCATGACCAGGAGCAAAAACATCTACCATAGTTTGACCGTAATTAGAAAATTCAGCAGCTAATTTTTGTTTTTTGAAACGAGTAGAAGCCCCAATTGTTAAGTATAAGTCTAATTTTTCCTCTTGAAAAGTATATTTTGCAGTTGGGAAGTTATCTTCAACATCAAGATCTAAACTACTATTACCAGCAGCATGAACAAGTAATACTCCTTTTGAGTCAGCATACTTAAATGCTTCATAAACTTCTTTTTGGTTTGGAGAATAGCTTTTACCAAAAGACATGTTGATGATTTTAGCTCCATTATCAACAGCATATCTAATAGATAAAGCGATATCTTTATCGTTCTCATCTCCATTTGGAACAGCTCTTAAAACCATTAATTTAACATTGTCAGCAACACCGTCACCTCCAAGTTTGTTTCCTCTAATCGCTCCAATGATTCCACCAACATGAGTTCCGTGAAGTGCATCAGGACCTTCAACGTCGTTGTTACCATAATTTATATCAGAAAAATCATTTGGTTTGTCACCAATAATTTCTCTTTCATCAAATTCAGTATTAAGGTGAAAGTCTAACATGTCTGTTATTTGCTTTTTTTGTTCAGCAATAGATTCTAAACTTAACTCACCTGTTAAAATTGCAGTTGCAATTCCTTTTAATTGTTTTTCTTGATCAGATTCAGGTTTCCACTTTTTTAAATCTTTTTCAGTGTATTCTTCTACTCCAAGAATTTCAGCAACCTTTACAGGAACTTTTTCAATCATCATTGGAAGCATTTCATATTGAGGCAAATATTGAGAGTAATTATCAATATCATCTTGAACCTCTTTTTTTACTTTTTCATATAAAGCAAATTCTTCTTTATCGGAATCGTTTATTGTTTTAGGATCAATGTCTTTGTATTTTTTTGAAAGCTCTCTAAGTATTCTAGTTTTTTCAAGAGTTGCTCCGTCTACATGTTCCCCTTCAGTATTTCCAATAAAGTTCCAACCGTGAATGTCATCAATAAAACCATTATTGTCATCATCAATACCGTTGTTAGGAACTTCTTTTTCATTTGTCCAGATTTTTCCTTTTAAATCTTCATGCTCAATATCTATACCTGAATCAATAACAGCAACTACAACAGAGTTTGGAGTTTTCTTTTTTAGCTTTTTGTATGCTTTTTCTGTCTGCATACCAGCACCTTTGCCATTGTACCAATTTAAAATTCTCGAATTTACTTGAGCATATAAGATATTATTTAATCCTATTGCAAAAATGGACAAAGACAGTGTAATGACTATTTTTTTCATAATTGATTTTATTTAGTTTTAATGTATCCGCCTAAATGTAAACGCTTGATACACAATTATAATTTTAACATTACAAAATTGTTAAAAAAATGACGATAAAGCAATCTTTTTTAATTGATAGGTTGTATATTTACTTTAAGTGGTTGAAAAATAATGATGAATGGTGTTAAGATTTAAGTTTTTTATTTTGTTTTTAATGATTTTGAATATTTCTCATTCACAGTCATTAAACCCTTTTTATAAACAGTTGTTGGATTCTGTGCCTAATAAGGTTTTTGGATTTGCTATTAAAAAGTCAGATGATTTAAAAAAAAGGTTTAAAAAGAATGGTTTTTTAGTTAAGTATGAATCAGAAACGCATTTATTTGTTAATGCTCCTTTAAAATGGATGGATGATAATTCAAAATTAGGGAATATTCCTCATTATTCTTTTGATCCTATGTCAGCTGAACTTTTTGGGGATACCGTTAGAGCGAGAAGATTTGTAGATCCTGTACATGCTGGTTCTGGTGGACTTTCACAAGCATACACAGGAAAAGATATTGTTATTGGTTTTATAGATCTAGGAATTGAGCTTAATCATCCTGATTTTATAGATGCTAACGGAGATACTCGTGTATTAAGGTTATGGGATCAATCGGATGGTACTTCATTTAGTCAATATGGATATGGGAAATTATGGGATAGTACTGCAATTAATAATGGATCTTGTACTTTTAATTACGCCGGAAGTCATGGATCAAATGTTGCCGGAATGGCTGCCGGAAATGGATTAGCAAATGGTAAAAACAAAGGAGTAGCACCGGATGCTAATATTGTGTTTGTACATTTGGATTTAAGTGATGGTTATCAATCAAGAATTGTAGATGCTTGTGATTATATTTTTAAATATGCCGATTCGTTAGGTTTACCTGCTGTTGTTAATATTGGTATTGGTTCTCCTTATGGAGGAGGACACGATGGAAATGACCCTTATACTGAATACGTAGAAAGTTTATTAACATCAAAAAATGGAAGAATTATTGTTGCTTCAGCTGGTAATTATGGTAATTATGGTAATTATCACTTAAAAGGAGATGTAACTCCTGATACAACATTTACTTGGTTCAAGCCTAATCCTTCATTTGGAAACATTGTTTATTTTGAGATTTTTTCTGATACAAGTGAGTCTCATTTTAACTTTTCCATTGGAGCGAATAAATCTTCAGGTACTTATGAGTTTAGAGGGAGGTCCAATTATCGTGATACCTATGATCAATTAGGTTTGTTAGTTGCTGATACAATTTGGAATGGGACAAACATGATTGCTTCTTATCAAACTTATTCAGAATTAGTAGATAGTGCATATCACTTAGAAGTTTACATCGATAGGATAGATTCTGTAAACTACAATTTTTCTTTTTTGACTGAAGGTACATCAGGTAGTTATGACTTATGGAATGGAACCAATGTTTTATCAAATGATATTGTTGAAAATATTCCTTCTTCTTCGGTATTACCTGAAATTGTGAATTATCAATTACCAGATTCCTTAAATATCTTAGCGGCATACTTTATGAATTCAGAAAAAATAATTTCTGTTGGTAATTTTAATAATAGGCAGTCTTATATAGATTTTAATGGAAACTATCAGGATTTTACAAGTTTTCCTTCTGGTCAAATTAACCCAACTTCAAGTAGAGGACCAAATAGACTGGGATACCTAAAACCTGATGTTTCAGCAAATGGTAACTTGTCTTTTGCAGCAGCAGCATTATCATCTCTTTCCAATCCAGGCTTATACTATAAGATTCTTCAAGATGGTTGGCATTATAGAAACGGTGGTACCTCCATGGCTGCTCCTGTTATTTCAGGAATGGCAGCGTTGTATTTAGAAAAATGTTCTCAAGCTAGTTTCTCAGACTTTAAGAGGGATATTATTAATGCAAGTGAGAAAGATAGTTATACAGGACCAACTGCTAATTATTCTTATGGTTATGGTAAACCAAATGCATTGAAGTTAATGTTGGATAAAGATAGTATTTCGATTCTTGGCTCTCCTTATTTATGTAGTTCACCTTTAAGTTTATCTCCTGATATTAGTTCATTCTTAAGTTTAGACTCAGTTGTATGGTCTACAACGGATGTTACTGCTTCGTTGAATGTAAGTTCACAAGGTTTTTATTCTGCTGAGATATATTATGGAGATGGTTGTAAAGCATATTCGGATACATTAGAGGTTGTTTCGGTTTTACCATCTGTTCCAAGCTCTTTAAATATAACTCAACCCACATGTCTTGTTTCTACTGGTGAAATTGAAGTAAATGTTCAACCAAATGTATTATATAGTTTAGGCGGAGTTTCTCAAATTAGCAATGTTTTCTCTGCTTTATCACCTGGAGATTATTTAATTACTGTGAAATCACAGTTGGATACTACATGTTTTGTAAACGCTTCCGATAGAGACACTTTACATCTTCCATCGAATATGTCAATTGATCCAATAGTTCCAATATCTTTTTGCGATACTGTTGTTTTACCTACGATTACTGGTCTATCCTTATCAGGAAATGAAGCCTACTTCACTTCAAAAGATAGGGGTGGTGTTCGATACGATATAAATGACGTTATCGATACAAGTATTTTAAAGTTGTATATAAATGATTCTTTAGGAGTCTGTAATGCTGAGGATAGTGTGTTTTTTGTTTCCTACAAGCCAAATATTCCAACTTTCTTATCTGTTGTTCAGCCTACTTGTGTTTTTCCTTTAGGTGAAATTCAATTTAATGTTCAGTCTAATGTTGATTATTCACTAGGCGGACCTCTCCAGTCAAGTAATACTTTTAGTAGTTTAGATACGGGTAGCTATTTTTTAACTGTGAAAAATCAAATTGATACTTTATGTATTGCAACTAATATTACACCTGTTGTTCTGTATCCTCCAACGAATATGTCTATTGATTCACCTGTTAGTCCAGTTTCTTTTTGTGATACATTGGTTTTGCCAGCTATAACAGGTCTCTCTTTGTCTGGTAATGAAGCTTATTTTACTGCTAATAATAGAGGAGGAGTTAGATACAATGCTTTAGATGTTGTAGATACTAGTATTGTTAAGTTATACATGAATGATTCAATAGGAGTGTGTTCTGCTGAAGACAGTGTGTTTTTCTCGTTTATATCAGGAGATGATGCGAGTTTTATTTATCCAGATTTCTGTGAAAACTCAATACCGTCAATTAATGTATCAGGTTTAACTGGAGGAGTTTTCACTTTTGATTCTTTGCCTTTAGATGGAGCTTTGATTGATAATTCTTCGGGGCAAATAACAAATTATTCTGGAGGTTCTAGTTATTACGTGAAATACACAACGAATGGAAGTTGCCCTCGTTCTTCAGTAGATACTGTATTCGTTTTAAACCTTCCATCTTCTCCAATGACAGATTATGATTCTTTAGAAATTTCATCTGTACAAATTAGTATTTCAGCTAGTGGAATTTGGGATACTATCAGATGGTATAGTGATAGCTTGTTGAGTAATTTACTTCACACAGGAGTTACTTATTCTTTAATCCCATCAGAAGATTTTTATGTTACAGAGAAAGTTGACGGATGTGAAAGTTCCCCTAAAAGAATTTTAGTTTATAATTTAGAGAATACATTTTCAACTTCTGCTTTTACACCTAATGATGATAATGTAAATGATTTATGGTTGTTAGAAGGTATTGACTCAAAATATCCTAACAACATTGTGAAAATATTTAATCGATGGGGAGAATTGGTTTATGAATCGGAGAAAGGAACGTATGAACAATATAGCTGGGATGGTAAAAATAATGGAGAGGTTTTGCCTACTGGATCTTATTACTATATTATAAATTGTAACGATGGGAAAGGTACTAAGTTTGAAGGTACTGTTACTATTATAAAATAAAGTCAAAAGAATAAATAATTAGTATACTTAAAACATTTAATTTTTATAAATTTGAGAATTCAAAACAAAAAAATATGAATTTAACAGGAGTAATTGCAATATCTGGTAGACCAGGTTTATATAAAGTAGTAGCACAAGGTAAAAATAATGTTATTGTTGAAGCTTTAGCTGATAAGAAACGTTTTCCTGCATATTCATCAGACAGAATTTCTGCACTTGAAGATATTAGTGTTTATACTTACGATGAAGATAAGCCTCTAAAGGAAATTGTAGAAGCAATCTTTAAAAAAGAAAATGGTGGTCTAGCGATTTCTCACAAAGAAAGTGAAGCAAATTTAGTTGCTTATTTATTAGAGGTGCTTCCAAATTATGATCAAGAAAGAGTTTATGTTTCTGACATAAAGAAGATTTTTCAATGGTACAATTTGTTACACAAAGCTGGACTTTTAGTTGTAGAAGAAGAAGCTAAAACAGAAGTAAATGTGGAAGCTGAGGTTAAAGAGGATGAAAAACCAAAAAAGAAAGCAGCTACTACTTCAAAAGCTAAAACGACAAAGAAAAAAGAAACAGCTGTAGAAAAATAATTTTTATACAACTTATGGTAATCCCATTGATTAATTTCAATGGGATTTTTTTATGTGTGTCTTTTTGTAACTGTTTACCTATTCCTGCGTAAATCTTTTATAAGCTATTTTAATATATGACTTTAACTTTACATACTATAATATTAATCGTAACTATTCTGGTTTCAGTCAATGCATTTAAAAATGACGATTTGAAACAAAAGATGTTATTTAATGCCTACTTATGTAAAGAGCAAAATCAATTCTATCGTTTTTTTAGTCATGTTCTAATTCATGCTGATTTTCAGCATTTAGCTTTTAATATGATGTCCTTTTATTTCTTAGGAAGGTATTTAGAAGCTAGTTTCATATACGAATATGGTTTTTTAAATGGAGAAATATACTTTCTAATGCTTTATGTTTTTGGTGGTTTTTTTGCAACATTAATACCTTATATCAGAAACAATAATAATCCACACTATAATTCATTAGGAGCTTCTGGAGCTGTGTCTGCTGTTGTGTTTGGATTTGTTTTATGGAATCCTTTTGCAGATTTAATGGTAATGTTTTTCCCAATGAAAGCTTGGGTATTTGGTTTGTTATTTTTTGCTTACGAATATTGGGCTGATAAAAAAGGAGGAACTGGTATTGCGCATGATGCTCATATTGGAGGAGCGTTATTTGGTATTTTGTTTATTCTGATCATAAATATTGATAAAGGAAAAGAAATTATAAACTTATTTTTGAAATGATATGGCTAAATTATATGTAAACTCAAATGGTACCATATTATCGAATGATAATCCAACAATTCATGCATCCAATAGATCTCACCTTTATGGGGATGGGGTTTTTGAAAGTATAAGGATAATGAATGGGAGACCTCTAAATCTTGAAAATCATATACAAAGAATGTTAGAGGGGGCTATTGCTCTTAAAATGAGACCTTCTGTTTTTTATACTCAAGCTTTTTTCGAAGAAAAGATTTTAGAGTTAATTGAAAAGTCAGAAATTAAGGATGGGGGTAGATGTAGAATTTCTTTGGATAGAATTTCTGGAGGAACTTATTCACCATCTTCAAATGAAGCGGTTTACTTTATTGAAGTTTATCCTATTGAGGTCAATTCATTTGAGTTAAATACAAAAGGATGGGAAATAGATCTTTATGCAGATATGAAAAAGGTCAAAGGTCCACTTTCAAATTTTAAAACTAAAAACGGACTTCTATATGTGATGGCTTCGATCAATGCTGCAGAAAGGCAATTGGATGAGGTTTTAATTGCGAACGAAAAAGGGGCAATTTTAGAAAGTGCTAGTTGTAACCTTTTTGTTGTTAGTAATGGTGTTTTATATACTCCAAGTTTAGACGAAGGATGCTTAGCTGGTACAATGCGAATGCAGGTGATTAATCTTGCTGTTGCTAATGGAATCAAAGTATATGAATGTACTATCTTTCCCCAAAATATAATTGCTGCTGATGAAATATTTTTAACAAATGCGATTAGAGGAATAACATGGGTAAGTGGTTATAGAACAAAGAGGTATTTTAACAATACCACCAGAAAATTAGTTGCTCATTTAAATGAGTATTGGTCAAATCATTTGAATAATAAATAAATTTAATAAAGTTGAAGACATTTAAACAATTAGGGGTCAAAGATAATTTAATAAAGGCGCTTTCTGAGATAAACATAAATAAGCCAAGTGAAATTCAAGAAAGAGCAATTCCCTTTTTGATAGAGGATGGGAGAGATTTTATTGGACAAGCACAAACTGGTACTGGTAAAACTGCAGCTTTTGGTTTACCTTTATTGCAACGTATAGATTCTAATGATAGTAGTGTTCAAGCTTTGGTTTTATCACCAACAAGAGAGTTGTGCCAACAAATCCAGAAGCAATTATTTAAGTTTACTAAATTCACGCAAGGTATATTTTCTGTTGCGGTATATGGAGGAGATAAAATAGATAATCAAATTAGACTTTTGAGTAGGCCAACTCAAATTGTTGTGGCTACACCAGGAAGGTTAATAGATCTTTTAGATAGAAAAGCATTAGATTTAAGTCAAGTAGAAACAATTGTTCTTGATGAAGCAGACGAGATGCTTAGTATGGGGTTTAAAGAGGAGTTGGAGCGTATTTTAAAGTATACAGAAGGTTCTAGAAATACTTGGTTGTTTTCAGCAACGCTTCCTCCAAATTTAAAAGAGATTGTTTCTAAATACATGTCAGAAGATGCATTTAAAGTAGAGATAAATAAGAGAAATGTAGTTAATAGTGCTATCGAACATCAATTTGTTACCTGTGAACCAAATTTCAAGTTTCAAACATTAATTCAGTTTATTAAAATTCACGGAAAAGATAGTGGAATTATTTTTTGTAGAACAAAGGCTGGTACTCAAAAGTTAGTAGATCAATTACTGAGTAAACACTATTCAGTTGCTGCTATACATGGTGATCTTCAACAAAGAGAAAGAGAAAAGACGATGCGTGCTTTTAAATCCCATAAGATTCAGTTGATGGTAACAACAGATGTTTCCGCAAGAGGAATTGATATAGATGACTTGAATTTTGTTGTGCATTATGATTTACCTGAGAAAATGGAATACTACACGCATCGAAGTGGTAGAACTGCAAGAGCAGGAAAAAAAGGAATGTCTTTGAGTATCATATCTTCCAGTGAAGTTAGAAAAATAAGAAAATTAGAACAGTCTTTAAATATTAAGTTTACACGAATTACAGCAAAATAATTAAGATTTAAGATGGACGGAACAAGAAGAGAAAACATCAGTATTGGAGCTGAAGTAAATATCGTTTTAAAGAAAGATCAACGTTCAGGAGTTTTAACAAATGGAATTGTATCTAAAATATTAACGAAATCACCTGTTCATACTCATGGTATAAAAGTGATGCTTGAAGGCGGAGAAGTTGGAAGAGTAAAGGAGGTTCTTGAAGAAGAGTAAAATTGCTTTAGGAATTAGAATATGTATATTTGTAAAAGAATAAAAAAAGAAATATTATGGAAGCAATAATCAAAACAAACAAAGGTGTAATGAAAGCATCTTTTTATGAAAACGATGCACCAAAAACGGTTGCTAATTTTGTGAAGCTAGCTAAGTCAGGATTTTATGATGGTCTAAAATGGCACCGTGTAATTAATGATTTCGTTATTCAAGGTGGTTGCCCAAATTCAAAAGATGGAGCAAAAGGAATGCCAGGAACTGGTGGGCCAGGTTACAAAATAGATTGTGAAACAAGCGGTGAAAACCAATACCACGATAGAGGAGTTTTATCTATGGCTCATGCTGGTAAAAATACTGGCGGTTCTCAGTTTTTCGTTGTTCATTCAAGAAGAAATACTTCTCATTTAGATGGAGTTCATACTTGTTTTGGTAAATTAACGGAAGGAGAAGATGTGTTAGATTCTATTAGAGAAAATGATACAATTGATTCAATTGAAATCGTAGATTAAGTTAATTAGTCTATTAAAAGTAAGGAAGTGCTACTGTAATGGTAGCACTTTTTGTGTTTATATATTAACCACAGTTATGGGGCTAGTGCAAATATTAGGGATTATTATTTCTTTCGATACTTTTTTGAGCTGAAAAAAGTATGCAAAAACAGCTTTTTAATTTTACAAGGAACTTTTTACGTTCCGTTTCACTCCACAAAAACCGCGGATAAATTTTGAACTACATGCTTTTTTCCTTACACCTCCATTACATTACGATGTGGAACGCAATTCCGTTCTATTTACCGACTAGTTCTGTGTAAAATTGGAATTATCGCTTCGAAGTTTGAAGTTACAGATCTGTTTTTTAATTTCAAACTAACTAATTTAAGAACTGATTTGAATTTGTATTAACATTTTAAGTTTCTGTAAATCAATATATAAAAAAGTGGATTGTTAAATATTATCGAAACATAATAATCGAAGAATTTTTCGGCCTAAGCAATTAAAATGTAGAAGAACAATCGAAAGTTTTGAGGAGAAGAAACGAAGTTAAGCTGAACCCATGTTATGTTGTTAAACCACGGTTATTAACCTCAGTACGATAAATAGGTTTGAAGTTATTAATCTACCTTTTTGAAAGAAATGTATTTCTGAGTAAGGTAACTGAAGATAACGATGATAACTGTTGTGAGTATTTGACTTGGCATTGCCCACCATTCAAGAATTTCTACAAAAAGTTTTAATAAGAAATAATTTAAGACAGTTCCAAAAATTAAGAAAGCAAAGTGTCTGAAAAATTGTTTTTTGGTTTCTAGATTACTATCACTCCAAACAATGAATTTTGTTAAATAAAAACCAATAGGGAAGGTGATAGCAGTTGTAAGGAATAAAGAAGCCATGTGGGCTTTGAAAGTAATAATGTATAAATCTAAATCTTCTTGGTGAAGGAGGTTGTTATAAATTAGGTAGTATAAAACTAAAGCGAAAAGTGTATTTCCACCTCCACATGCAAGGTAATAGTAGGTTTGCTTATTAAAGAAAGGTTTAAATATTGGATAAAAAATATCTAATAGAGTAATAATTAACTTTTGTACCTTTTCATTCATGGTACCAAAGATAAATAAATAATATAGTTTTTAATTTATTTTTTATTTCTTAAAATATTATAGAAAAGAGAACGTTTTTTAATTGATTATAATTAAAAATAAATTTTGCCTATGTTAAAACATTACTCTAAAGAAATCAATTCAAACACACAAACTTTTAAATCTTCAAAACCTAAGAGGGAGACTTTATTTGCTATTCTTAATTATAGTAAGTCCGTTAAGGTTGAAAAAGTTTTAAATAAAAAGGTTGTTGTAATTTTAAACTAATAAAAAAAGGCTAACCAATTTGGTTAGCCTTTTCAATTCTTAGGAGCAATAATTAATAGTAGATTGCTCTTCTAACTTTAGCGATGTATTTAGCTAAACGAATAACTTGTTTTGTGTATCCAAATTCATTATCATACCAAGCATATAATACTACATTTTTCTTATCTGGAGAAATGATAGTTGCTTGAGAGTCAAAAACTGAACAACAAGAGTTTCCAATAATATCTGAAGAAACTAATTCTGGATCGTAAGAGTAGAAAATTTGATTTACTAAGTCTCCATTTAATGCTGCATCTTTTAATAGAGCATTGATTTCTTCAACAGTTGTATTTTTTTCAACTTCTAAGTTTAGAATTGCTAATGAACCGTTTGGAGTAGGTACACGTACAGCGTTTGCTGTTAACTTATCTTTTAAATTAGGGATTACCTTAGTAACTGCAGCTCCAGCTCCAGTTGAAGTGATTACCATGTTTACAGCAGCTGAACGACCTCTACGGTTTTTCTTGTGCATGTTATCCAATAAGTTTTGATCATTTGTGTAAGCGTGAACCGTTTCAATATGACCTTTAACAACTCCTAAATTGTCGTTAATTACTTTTAAAACTGGAGATATTGCATTAGTAGTACAAGATGCAGCAGAATAGATGTTTTCATTATCTAAATCCAAAGTACCTTGATTTATACCATAAACGATATTTGGAATTTCTTTACCTGGTGCAGTTAACAAAACTTTATCCGCTCCTTTTGCTTGTAAGTGTCTAGATAAAGCTTCTCTATCCGTATATACACCAGTATTATCAATAATCAAAGCATTTTTGATGCCGTATGCTGTATAATCAATATCTTCTGGATTTTTAGCCTCAATCATTTGAACGATTTGTCCGTTGATAATGATAGCTTTATTTTCTAAGTCTTCTTGAACAGATCCTTTAAATGCTCCGTGTACAGAATCATTTCTTAATAAAGCAGCTCTTTTAGTGATGTCTTTATCAGCAGAAGATCTAGTAACAATTGCTCTTAAACGTAATTGTTGTCCTTTACCAGCTTGTTTAATTAATTCTCTTGCCGCTAAACGTCCAATACGTCCAAATCCATATAAAACAACATCTCTTGGTTCAGCTCCATTTTCAGTTGCTTGACCAATTCCAGATAATTTATCGTTTAAGAAGTCTGCTTTTGAAGCATATTTAGCTTCTTCTGCTAACCACTCACTTGCCAATTTACCGATATCTAACTTTGAAGGAGCTAAATCTAATTTTAGAATTTCTTCAGCCAACTCAGAAGTTGTAAAAATGTCGATAGGCTTGTTTACTACGTTACGAGCGTACTCATGAAGGTTTAATATCTCAGAAACAGAAATATCTGTTAAGTGATTACGAAAAAGAACAAGTTCAATTCCTTTGTCATATAATAATTGACCTACTTTACTTGTAAGTTTTACCGCAGCACGCTCTCTAGCTACATGCGTTTTCAATTCTGTTTCGTAACCTAAATCAGTCGCCATTTTTTAAAGTTTGATATGAATATAAATTATAAATAAAAAAGGCTGTTTACAATAAGTAAACAGCCTAAAAGTCTTAACCTAAATATGCTTTTAATAGTTTGTTTCTTGAAGTATGTCTTAACCTTCTAATTGCTTTTTCTTTAATTTGACGAACTCTTTCTCTTGTCAAGTTAAATTTAGAACCAATTTCTTCTAAAGTTAATCCATGATTCATTCCAATTCCGAAGAATAAACGGATGATCTCTCTTTCTTTATCTGTTAATGTACTTAAAGAACGTTCAATTTCTCTTTGTAAAGATTCAGACATTAAAGCGTGATCTGCTTTTGGAGAATCAGGGTTTGCCATAACGTCCATTAATGTTCCTCCATCTTCAGCTGAAGATAGGGGAGCATCCATCGATACGTGACGTCCAGATACACTTAAACTTTCTTTAATTTTATCTTCGGGAACTTCTAACGCTTCTGCTAATTCTTCTGCAGATGGTTGACGCTCAAAATCTTGTTCTAATCTAGAAAAAGCTTTGTTTATTTTATTTAATGAACCTACTTGGTTTAAAGGTAAACGTACAATTCTCGCCTGCTCAGCTAAAGCTTGAAGTATAGATTGACGAATCCACCATACAGCATAAGAGATAAATTTAAAACCTCTTGTTTCGTCAAATTTTTGAGCAGCTTTAATCAATCCTAAGTTTCCTTCGTTAATTAAATCTGGTAAGGTTAAACCTTGATTTTGGTATTGTTTTGCAACAGAAACAACGAAACGTAAATTCGCTCTAGTTAATTTCTCTAAAGAACGTTGATCTCCAGCGCGAATTTTTCTAGCTAATTCTACCTCTTCCTCTGCTGTAATCAGCTCTTCTTTACCAATATCTTGAAGGTACTTGTCTAATGACTGACTCTCACGATTAGTAATCGACTTCGTAATTTT
>Ga0228634_1000300_pt1 | contig 41509 bp, 25 predicted proteins | sample 42DmetaG_FD_190063 | JGI IMG/M metagenome (GOLD analysis project Ga0228634, IMG submission 190063) | Seawater microbial communities from Monterey Bay, California, United States - 42D | ecosystem: Environmental > Aquatic > Marine > Coastal | place: USA: California | collected 2016-09-27 | reverse complement strand
TCTATTGTAATATTTGAGTTTTCAAATAACTCTTTATAAAACTCTAGTAATTTTATTTCAAAAAGATCTCTCGGTAGGACATCAATTTCTTCTTTTACACTGAAAACTAAGTTTTCTTTAATATTTATATAATCAACTTTTCCATTGGCGGTGAGCGGTATTTTTTCTACAAAATGAAAAATTGGCACAAACATGTCTGGCAAAAACTTTCTTAAATAGGAAGTGAGGGTGTTTTTTGAAAGACCCACAGAGGACTGTATAGCTGCACCTATTTTTTTTCCAGAACTTTTTTCCTTCAGAATAAATACGGCTACACGGTCTACATCTGGATGATTTTTCAAAATACTTTCTATTTCTAGTAATTCAATTCTAAAACCGTTTATTTTAATTTGTGAATCCGTTCTTCCTAAAAATATGAGATCTCCTTTTGGATCAATTATACCTCGATCTCCTGTTCTATAAATTTTATCACCATTACTTATGTCTACATATTTTAGGGCCGTTAGCGCCGGGTCATTTAAATATTCATTTGCAAGATTGGAACCACTAATGCAAATTTCTCCTTCTACTCCAAGAGGAACTAAATTCAACAATTCATCTAAAAGGTATATTTTTGTGTTATTTATTGGTTTCCCTATTGGAATTCGATTTTCTAAATCAGATAAATTTAGTTCGTGAGTAAGAACACCAACAGTGGCCTCCGTTGGCCCATAATGATTGATCACTCGAAGACTCTTTGACTTGTGTTTAGATATTAATTTAATAAGCGTATTCGTTATGATTTCTCCTCCACAAATTAAAATTTTTGAAGGTAGAATTTGTGTTATTATCGCTGAAAATGCCTCTAAATGAGAAGGTGTAATTTTAAGAATGTCTGTTGGATTTTGCACAAAAAAATCACTCATTAATGTTGGGTCTAAAATAACCTCTTGAGATGGCAATAAAAGCGTTCCTCCATAACCTAACGAACCGAAAATAGCAGTATTTCCCAAATCTGCTTGAATAGCGGAGACATGAGCGAATTTTTGGGAACTAATTTCGGTGACCACATTTTTTAATCCTATCGTGTAGTTAAGTAGTGCTTTGTGAGATACTACAACTCCTTTTGGTCTGCTTGAGGTTCCTGATGTGTATATAATATAGGCAATCTTACTATTTAAAGAAGTGTCACAGAAAAGATCACTACAAGAATCACGAGCTAATTCATCGGGAGAGACACAATTTATTATAGTTGTTTTTTTATCGGAAAAAAGAAAGGAAGCATTGCTATCTTTTATGATAAAATGTAATTTTTCCAAAGGAGTATCAGCGGCTATGGGAAGGTAAGTATATCCATTTTTAAAACACGCCAATATTCCAACAATAAACGATATGTTCCTGCCGGTATCTAAAATGACTACACTATCTTTTTTAGCACCCTTTTCTTTAAAAAGATGAGCTAGCGTGCTTGCTCTTGAATTGAGTTCTTTATAAGTTATTTGCTCATTTGAATCGATTACGGCGGTTTTATTTGGGAACTCTAGCAAAGCCTTGTAAAATAATTCTAACCACGATCTTTCTGAATGGACACGTTTTGCTCCTGTTAAACAAGAAAGTTCTTGATTGGGAAATATTTTTTGTTTTTCTAAAGGTATAGTAGGATTCTCAATAACCGCATCTATTAGATTTTGGTAATGCACTACACATTTGGCAATTTTAGAAGATGCAAAACTGTTTTTTTTATAGGTCAAAATCAATTTTGAATGTTCTCCCTCCACTTCAACCCAAAAGTTTAAATCAAATTTTGAGTTCTTATAGTCTATGGAAAGCATTTCGTATTTATCTTCTTTATTTTTTTTAGGAAAATGTTGATATGCAAAATGAATATTAAACAAAACATTATCATCCAAATTTCTCTCTGGATTGATTGCTTTAATTATCTCAGTAAAAGGAACTTCTTGGTGTTTCATGAACTGATTAATACTTGCGATGGAATTTTTCATTAATTGAAAAAAACTGAGTTTCATATCTATCACCAGTCGAATCGGGAGGGAGTTAAAAAATAGACCATACGTGTCTTGGAAATATCTTGAATTTCTATTGGCTACCGGAGTGCCAATGATAAGGTCCTTTTCTTGAGTATAGATACTCATTAAAATAACAAAACAAACATAATAGAATTGAAACGAGGTATAGTTATTACTTTGACAAAAAGAGAGAATTTTTTGTTGAGTTTCTCTAGAAAAGTCATAAACATATAGTTTACCTTCTTGCGAAGTTTCAATTGAGTTAAAATCTCGAGGAAATTTTGATGGAGAGGGTAGGGATGCTAATTTTTCCCTCCAAAATTCTTTACTTTCTTCATAAGCTTTTGATTTCATCCAATCCTGTTCCCATTTTACGAAATCAATGTAGGTGTAGGGCTTTTCAGAATTAGCAAGTAGATTTTTAGGATTTAAATGAAGGTCATTTGAGAGTAACGCATTGGTCCAACCATCAGAAATGATATGTTGTAAATTAAGTAATAATATAAATTCATCATCTTTAATTTTAATCAATTTAATGGAGAACAAAGGAAGTTGTGTTAAGTTAAATTGTGTAGAGGAATGTTTTAATGCGATCTCCTTAACTAACTTTTCTTTTTCTTTGTGATTACTTAAATCTTGGAACGCTATGGTAGGCTTGTAGTTTAAATGTATTTGTTGATATAATTTTCCGCTTTTTTCATGAAAGGTAGTTCTAAGAATTGGATTGTTTTGAACAATCTGTTTTAGAGCTAGTTCTAAATTATCCAACGAAATAACTTTGCGAATTTTTACTGCAACGGGAATATTATAAAGTGCGGTATCTTTAAATAAATACGATAAAAACCAAATTCGTTCTTGAGCTTTAGATAATGGATATTTCCCTTCACGATTCCGTTTCATCTTTTCAAACTCTTTCTTTGGAGTACTTAAACCAGTTTTACCTCTGGCAACAAGTAACTTTCGTATTTGATCAGGGCTTAAGTTCTTTAATTTTCCTTTTAACGAATCTTGCATTGAATCCTTTTTTTTAATCGTATGTTACCACCAATTTACCAATGTGAGTCCCTCGCGACATGGCTGTAATGGCTTTCTTTAAGTCTTGAACTGGATATATGGTATGATAGATCGGTTTGAATGCTTCTTCTTCAAATAGTTCTACAATCTCACGCATCGAAGAGTTCATGAGTTTAGGATTTAAAAAGAGTAATGAGATATCTAAAAATTGAAAGACAATTCCGTTTTTGAACAACTGCATTGCAAAAGATGTATCTTTTGCAATGTCCTTTTTATCAATATGAATAAATCTTCCAAAAGGATTGAGTAATTTGATACTTTCAAACATGGCCTTTCCAGCCAATGTATTCAGCACAATGTCCATTTCCACTCCTTTTGATCTAAGTGTTTTCGCAAACTCGATAGATCTAGAATCGTAGATATTTTTGATCCCCACTTTTCTTAAATGACCTCTCTTTTCATCGGTTCCAGCTGTTGCATAAATATTGGCTTCTTTCCATTTTGCAATTTGAACTGCTGATAATCCAACTCCACCAGAAGCAGTATGTAATAACAAATTCTCCGCCTTGTCCAATCTACCTAATTTAATGAGTCCAATATATGCCGTTAAGAATACCGTTGGAATACAACTTGCCTCGACAAAAGAAACGTTCTTAGGTTTTAAACACACACATTCCTTGTGAACGTTAAAGGTTTTGATAAAATGACAATTGTCTCTTAATTCATCACCTTCTGTATGTCCAATGTGAATAGAGATTACCTCATCGCCGAGTTTTAAATGATTTACGTTTGCTCCTACTTTCTCAACAATACCAGCATAATCCGAGCCCATGTTTGTTGGTACTCCCGGCGAACTTGGATATTGTTTGGAAGCGATCATCACGTCCCTGAAGTTCAAACTAGATGCCTTGGCTCTAATCTGCACATAATCAGGTTCTGGATCTGAGATTTCTGTTTGCCTAATGGTAAAATCAAAAGGCATATCTGATTTAAAATAGTACTCAAAGTTCTTCAAAAAGTCAATCTCACTCTTTACTGCCTTGTTCTTCGACTTTGTAAGTTTGGCTAGTAACTCGGCCTGCTTTTCTGGAGGTAAACTTTTTAGCTTCTTTAAGAAATCACTCATAAATTATTCATTCAATAGTTTCTCTAGTTCCTCTGTTGAGTGTTCTCCTAATATCTTCATTAGAACTAATTCTCCTAATTTTCCAACAGTTGGGTTGTTTACAAATTCATCTGTAGAAATGGTCACATCCAATTCGTCATTGACTCCAGATACGACTTGAATTGCTAACAATGAATTTCCTCCTAAACTATTGAAAGAGTCATTCAATCCAATCTTATTGATTCCCAAAATGGCCGTCCAAACCATGGAGATGGTTTTTTCAATGTCATTTTCTGGCGCCACATATAGTTCATCAATATCTGGTCTGTCATCAATATCTTCAACCATTTTAACATTGGAGATTTTATCTTTTCTCTTCTGAATGAGCGCCGAATGCGTAGAATCATCAATATCGTATTGTAAATCCATCGTATAAACAATCATTTGAGTCAGATCATAATTACTTAAAATTGTATCAATTACCTGTGCTCCTTCTTCTGGCAAGATATCATCTTCTAAAGCATCTGCTTCCAATTCTTGTACATCTTCATTTCCAAAGTCATCAGGAAGACTTGCTAGTTTCACGAATGAAAAGTTCAGAATTTCCGCAACAATCTCTCCTTCCAAATTTATAATTTGGAAGTCGAACACCAAATGATCCTCTTTAGGTGTCACCTTAGAGGTCTTAGTATATGCATACAATTCTTGTTCGAATGGTTTATAGAGATTTACTTCTCCATAAGAGAATGGTAAGTAAGAATTATTGATATTCATAAAACGGAAGTGCGATGAAGTCGCAACATCCATCATTGCAGGATGCAAGAAGAAATGAGAGAAGTCATCTTTGAACTCATCATTCAATTCAATTTTTGTGATCCACTCATTATCTCCTATGTAAATGGTTCCTTTACAATCCCAGCGTTTACTGTATTGCAATGTAGGTTTGTTATTTCCATCTGTTATCGTCAAAGTATGTTTATCATCATTTTGATCAGACATTTTTTCCTTCAATTGATTTACCGCAACCTTATTAGTTTTCTGGCCTTCTTTGAACGAAAGTTCGCCACTAAAATGATCTTGCCAACCTTCTTTTGCCGTTGCCTCGCTTCCAGTCATAATACTCTTGAACAAGAATTTGTAAGTGCCATCTAATTTTTTAACACAGAACAGATACAAATCTTTTGGCATCCCTTTTAAGATCATTAAAGGAGATAAGAAGATAGTATCCTTCAATGATAATATTCCAGAGATTCCTTCTTTGTCTTTCCATTTTGTTAATGTATCTAGATAGGACGTTCCCACCATTGTTGGGATACCTGTTAGCAAGTGCTCACTAAAAATCCATTGTTTTTCAGCATCGATGTGCACCTTGTAACATGAGGTGTTTTCATCCTTATGAGAGAATAACAATTCGATTGGCCTATTCTCAGGATAATGACCAATGGTTTTAAGTTTTGGTTTGCTGTTCTTCTTTCTTTGGGTATCTAATCTCCAGTCTGCAGCCATTCCAACCATTCCCCACTGACCCCAGTTAATAGAAACAGTCACGGCGGTATCATGCATCCATCCCTGAGCATTTGCACAAGCATCTAAAAATGAATTTGCTGCAATATAATCAACTCTACCTACTTCACCTAAAATGGCAGTAATAGAAGAATACAGGTGAATAAAATCTACCTTTCTGTCTTTCAATAACTCTTTAATGATGAGTGTCCCTTGCACTTTTGGATTGATTACTGGTGCAATGTTATCATTTTCGATAGATGCAACTCCTCCTCCTCCTGAAACTCCTGCCGAATGTACCACTCCATCAATAGAGCCGTACTTTTCTTCTACAGTATCGAAGGTTTCTTTCATCTTGTCGAAATCTAAAACTCCTGCGCTGTAATAAGCTACTTTAGAACCTAACTCTTCTACCTTCTGAATGGTTTTAATCTTATCTTTTAGAGTTGCATCTGTTTCTTTATTCACCAAAAGGTTCTCCCATTCTTCTCTTTCCGGGAAAGCTCTTCTTCCCGTCCAAACTATGGTTGCTCCTTTTACTCTTTTAGCAATCAATTCTGAAAGTACTCTTCCGATACCTCCTGAACCTCCAGTAATGATATAGACTCCATTGTCTTTGATCAATTTAGAAGGGTTGTTTGGAATATGAATCTGCTCGAAAGTCTGAGTCCATCTGTTTATACCTGAGTATGAAATAATATTCTCATCGGTTTCTGCATTGACTTCTTTGATAATCTGAGCTGCCAATTTATTGGTTAAGTTTGGTTTGGCTAGGGTAATATTGATCAATTGTGTAGAAATTCCTATATGCTCTTTGTAGAACACTTTTGTAGGTCCTATTGCTAATGTTTTCTCTGGATTAGAGTAACCTGTTCCTACCACATCAAATCCATCGTTGATAAGCGTTACCAATCGAACATTGTCCGTAATATTATTCGAAAGAATTCCTTTTTGTAAATAGAGAATATTGTAGAAGTTGTTATTCAAATTCTCTTCTGCATTCTCCAAGGTAAGTCTGTTCTTAGCTTTATTATATTTATAAGACCAAGAATACACAATTTTTAACAAGGTATCGTCCTCTTTTAAGAATTTAAAAACTTTTGAATAATCATCTTTGCTGGAAGCATCTATGGTGAACGAATTTCCATCCTCGCTATAGCTGTTTCCTTTATGAACTGTGAAATATTCTTTATTCTGTTCTCTCAGGTTTTGTATAATCGCTTTTGACAAATCGCCTTCGGCGAAGATCACCCACTTTTCTGAAGTAGCTATTTGCTCTCTTTTAATTTTTGGACGATAGTCAATAGCACTAGTTTTTTTCCAAGTAGGTGTGTAATACCAATCTTCAACAATCGGTGTTTTCAAGTTTTCTCCTGGAGTCGCAGATGATGATTTTTTCGAAGAGAAATCTACCAAATAAGATCTGCGATTGAATGGCAATAATGGGAATGACATCTTCTCAAACTCTGAAGAATTGAATCGTGTTTCAAAATCTACAGTAATATTTTCCATCCATAATTTCCCTAGCGCATTATCCATGGAGATCACAGCGTCAGTTTTGTCATTCAAGGTAGAAATCACGGCGTGCTTTATATCTTTATTCAATCGTCTCTTGATCGCTGATTCTAGAGATTGTCCAGGTCCGCACTCAAAAAAGACTGCAGAATCATAGACCAATACTTGATCGGCTGCAGCTCCAAAACGAACAGGATCTACTACATGATTGATCCAATATTGCCTGTCTTGTGCTTGCTCATTAGTCATTAATTGACCTGTTACTGTACTAATTACAGGAATCTTTGGTGTATTTAGAGTAACAGACTTAAAGAACTCGCTAAACTCATCCAAACATGGCTCCATCATGGAAGAGTGGAATGCATGAGAGGTTGGTAATTTTTTATTGAAAACGCTATCCTCTTTTAATTTCTTAGCAAAAGCATCGATATGCTCTGTTTCACCAGAAACCACAACCAATTCAGGACTATTAATTACAGCCATACACAGTTCCTTTGGAAGGATCTTTAATAGGTCTTCTTCGCTCATTAATACAGCCAACATAGATCCTTGCGGCAAATCGAATACAAGTTTTCCTCGTACCGCCACAGCTTTAAGTGCGTCTTCCAAAGACATAATGCCAGAAACCGCAGCGGCAACATACTCACCAACACTATGTCCAATTAATTTATCTGGTTTGATTCCATAGTTCTGCAATGTAGTTGCCATCGCATAGCTGATCATAAAAATCGCTGGCTGGGTGATATATGTATCGTCGATCTGCTTCTTGGACTTTTCCATGTCCTCTTCAGAAGGAAAAATAATCGATCGAATATCAATATTGATGATGGATTTCAAAATGGTAGAACAGTGATCTACACATTCCTTAAAGTCTGGAACGGTTTGATACAATTCTCTTCCCATATTAATGAACTGATTTCCTTGTCCTGGGAACATGAATACCAATTCTTTGTTATTTGTTGTAATCTGTTTTACTGGAGAGGATTTTTCCAAACTCTTCAACAAATCTTCGCGATTCATAAATGGGAAAACTCCCTTATATTTCATCGCTTTTCTTGCCACTCTTGACGTATGTGCCAACTGATTTAAGTTGATGTCAGGCTGAGTTTCGATGAAGTTTTTCAAATCCTTGCAGTAGGTTTCAAAAGAGTTCTTATTGTGAGCGGATAAGAACATCGCATCGTACTGATCTCTTTCTTCCGTTTTTTGAGGTTGTGGTGGTTCTTCTAGAATCACACAGGCATTGGTTCCTCCTACTCCAAACGAATTGATCAAAGCTCTTCTTGGTGTTCCATTTCTTTCCCAATCTCTTGTTTTGGTATTCACAAAGAAGGGGCTTTCCTCAAAGTTGATTGCTGGATTGGATTCGTTGTAATTCAATGAAGCAGGAATCTTTCCATATTTTAAACTCATGGAAGTCTTGATTAAACTAGCCACTCCAGAAGCCACATCCGTATGACCTATGTTTGTTTTAACAGAGCCTAATGCGCAATACTGTTTATCTTCTGTGTATTGTGAAAATGCTTCCGTTAGGGAAGAAACTTCTATAGGGTCTCCAACTGGTGTCGCTGTTCCATGAGCTTCTACCATTGAAATAGATCTTGGATTTATCCCTGAAAACTCTATAGCTTCTGTTATTACTTCTACTTGTCCCTGTATACTTGGAGCAGTATATCCAGCCTTCCTGTTTCCATCGTTGTTGATTGCTCCTCCTAAAATAACAGCATAAATATGGTCCTTATCTTCTATTGCATCTTCCAATCTCTTTAACGCTATCACACCACCACCTCGACTAAATACAGTGCCTTGTGCATCTTTATCAAATGTTCTACATTTTCCATCTGGAGATTCTAAACTTCCTTCTTGATAAATATACCCTTTTGTAACTGGAAGCTCTACAGTAGCCCCACCAGCTAATACTAAATCTGATTGGTAACTTAACAAACTATCTACTCCCATCACAACGGAAACCATAGAGGTAGAACATGCACTTTGTAAATTAACACTTGGGCCTTTTAGGTTTAACTTGTAAGACACACGAGTGGTTACATAGTCTTTATCATTGCTGGTAATAATAGATGTACCATTTGCATATTTTAAAACAGATTCGTTTTCAATAGTCTCAAGAAGGTGATATGGCGATCCTGTGCCTCCGAAAACTGCAATTTTTTTATCAGTACTAAAAGGATCTACACCACTATCTTCAAGTGCATGCCAAGCACATTCTAAAAAAAGCCGATGTTGCGGGTCTAGTAATTCTGCTTCTCTTGGGGTGAAATTAAAAAACTCTGCATCAAACATCTCTGCATCTCTTACTACACCTCTTCTTCTTACATAATTAGGGTTGTTATATGTTTTTGAAGATACTCCTGCATTTTTTAACTCCTCTTCCGTAAATTCGATTAAAGATTCTTTTTCTTTCACTAAATTTTCCCAGAATTCTTGGGTGTTATTTGCTCCTGGTAAACGACAGTCTAATCCTACTATTGCTATTTTGTTTTTATTTTCTTCTTGATCTTCCAAAAGATTGCTTTTTTAATTTGGTTCTATCTCTAATTTCTTTTGCTTTATCAGAAATTACATTGGCATATCTTTTCCGATATTCGTCTGCAATTGATTTGATGTTTGGATGTTGATATAATTCAACAATTGAAAAATTCACACCAAATTTTTTCTCTAAACGTTCTTTTACTTTTAAAAATAAAACAGAATGACCGCCTGCATCAAAAAAATTATCCGTTAAAGAAAAATTCTCATGTCCAATTACTTCCGTCCAAATTTTAAAAATAGAGGATTCTACGTTACTCTCTATCAGTTTTTCGGCTTTTGTGGGAGGCTTCGTATTTTTTTGGTTAACTTCTTGTAGAGCATTCAAATCTATTTTTCCGTTAGGAAGCTTCGGAACTTCAGATACTTGAATAATAGATGATGGAATCATATATTTAGGTAAATCGGAACTTAGCCTTTTTTTAAGATCTTCCAAATTGATTAAGCTATTAGCAACAATCAGTGCATTTAATCTTTCATCATCTACATTAATTATATTCTTGTAAGCAACGACTTCTAATATTCCTGGATATAAGTAAATTGCAGCTTCTATTTCACCCAATTCGACTCGATATCCTCTAATTTTTATTTGATTATCATTTCTACCTTGAAATTCAAAACTTCCCTCGGGTAACAATCTGCCAATGTCTCCTGTGTTATATAAAATTTCAGGAGTATTATCGTTCAAATAGGTGACGAAGGCTTTTTTTGTTTGAAGTTTATTTTTCCAATAACCATTGGCTAAAATTTTTCCGCCTATATATATATGCCCTGGAATTCCTCGGGGAACTAGATTTTTATGATCGTCTAAAATATACATACTGCTATTATATATTGGTTTTCCGATCGGAACATTATAATGGTTAAAATTTTCTGTACATGTATGGTGAGCCATGAAAATACTTGCCTCTGTTGGACCATATAGATTGTGTAATTTTCCATTATAATTTTGTAAAACTTCATTTTGTAAAGCGGTCGGCATTTTTTCTCCTCCGCAAAAAATATTTTCCAACGAAGTTAATCGTTCTAAATTACTGGCATTGTTAAATAATCTCAAACCTGAGGGAACAAATTGTATAATTGTTATTTTATGGTCTTCGATTGCAGAAGCTATTTGTTCCGGAGACTCAAGGTCTATTCTTTTTTTTAGAACTAAAGTTCCACCCGATATCAGCGGTAGAAATAATTCCCAAACTGAAATATCAAAACTTATAGAGGTTTTTGCTAAGATCTTTGTATTGGTATCAACTTCAAAGAAGTCTTTCATCCACAACAAATAGTTAGCTACACCTTTATTGGGAACCATAACACCTTTTGGTTTTCCAGTAGATCCTGATGTATATATCAAATATAACAAATCTTTTTTTGTTACTTTAGGGATTATGTTTTTAACCTTTTCATTGTTTGTTATCTCCTTATCAATAAATACAATTTGATTGTTTTCTTCCAGGAATTTAGTAGCTTCATTAGAAGTTGTTAGCACGTAATTAATATTAGCATCTTGAATTATGCGTAAATTTCGTTTTTTAGGATAAATAGGGTCTAAAGGAATATAAGGAACGGCAATAGCAGCTAAAGCTAACTTTGCAATTATCATTTCAGGACAATGGTCCATATAAATAGCAACAGGATGATTTGTATTAAGTTTTATTTTTTCAAGATAAGTAACTATTAGTGATGTTTTTTTCATCAATTGGTCATAACTTAAATCAGTATTGTAGAAGTTGATAGCTGTTAAATTAGGATACTTTTCCCAAGCTTTTTTGAATAAATTAAACAAGGTTAATTCTCTTTTAAAATCTACGTTTCGACCGATACTACTTTCTAAAATAGCATCTTTTTCTGATTTCCAAATTTTTGGGATAACACTTAACTCTGAATTAAAATCTTCTACAATATTTATTAAAATTTGTTTTAATATTCTTACAAACTGGAGTACAATAGGTTCATCTATTGTTTTTTTATCATAAGTGATCTTTAGTTCAATCATATCTGAATCATCGAAACATTCAAATTGTAATTCGCACTTCGATTTTTTATTTTTAACTTCTTTGGCGTCAATATCTAATTTGCTAGATTTTAAAGAGTATTTATCTTTTTGATGATAAGTAAAAAGTAGTTTGAAAGCATGCATCGTCAGATTAACCCCATTTTTCCTGAGGATTTTAATGAGTTCATCAAAGGGTATTTGTTGATGATCTAGTATTTGTATAATATCAGATTTTAGTTGCTTTGCTAACGAGGAAAATGTTTTCGTAGAATTTACTGTGGATCTAATAAAAAGTGTATTGGATAAATAGCCTATGCATTCTTGTTCTGCTTTAGACAATCTATTTGAAAAAGGAACTGCAATAAGATACTCTTCTTTTTTGCTAATTTTGTTTAGTGTTGTTATAAAAGCGCTCAATAAAAGCACGTTCAGAGTTATATTTTCTTTGAGAGATACACGCTTTAGTTTTTTTCTCAAATCAGCATCAATATTTGTTGAAATAGTTCCAGATTCAAAAGCGGTATTTTTTTTATTTAAATATAATTTTGGGAAACCAATTATTTCTTTTACATCTTTTAGGTAACGCTTCCAGAAACCTAAACTTTCTTTATATTTTTCTGTTTTTTCGTACTGATTTCTTAACGAAGTAATTTCTTTAAAAGAGGGGATTGTTAAAGTTTTAGTACTTTTATTGTCGTCATAAAAATAAATTAACTGGCGTATAAAATTTGGAAGCGATTCTCCATCAAAAATAAGATGATTCACCACAAACCCTAAAACATATATTTTAGAAGATACTTTGAACAATTTAAACTTAAACAAATGAGTATTTAGGTTAAACGGTATTGAGGCAAGGTTAGAAATACTATTATTTATAAAGCTATCTTTCTCTGAATTGGTTATTAGTTCTAATGTTTCTATTGCTAACTCTATGTTTTTTTTTTCATATTTAAAAAAAAGCTGTTCATTGTCAATTATAATTTTAGATGAAAGAAGTTCGTTTGAGAAGATTATTTTTTGAATTGACTTTGTTAAACAATCAATAGTTATTGAACCGTTTAATTTTATGGAATAGGCAATATTGTAGGAAGTGTTATTTGGATTTGCTTGTTGGTAGAAAAACAGGGCTTTTTGTTGAACGCTTAATGATGTTTTACCTTGTGTTCCTTTTTTTGAAAAAGGGAGACTAACTTTAGTTGTTTGATTTTTTGAAAATGATTTTAATAATTTTTCTGGTGTAGAATTGTTAAATATTATTTGAAAATTTAGTTTTTGAGAAAAAACTTCTTCTATAGCTATTTGTAATGAAATTGCATTTAAAGAATTTCCTCCTAAATCAAAGAAACTATCTTGCATTCCAGGTTTCTTAGTGTTTAATATGTTTTCAAACAATCCAAGCATTTTTTCTTCTTCAGTATTTGAAGCTTTGATATATTTTGTTTTTAATTTTGGCCTCGAAAATTGAATTTCTGGGAGTTTTTTTCTGTTAATTTTGCCATTGGCTAAAATCGGAAACTCATCAACAAAAACCCATTTTTCAGGAATCGCTACACTCGGTAAAAATTGAAGTAAAAAACTTCTTAAAGGTTCAATTTTAATATCTGTTGAGGATTCAGGTTTAATATATGCAATAATACTTTTGTTGGAATTAATAACAATGCATCTTGATATTAAAGAATAGTTTGATAAAGTATTCTCAATCTCACCGATTTCAATTCTTTGACCATTAATTTTTATTTGTTGGTCTTCTCTTCCTAAAAATAAGTATTCGTTTTTCTTGATTTTGCAAACGATATCTCCAGTATTATAAACCTTTACAATGCCGTCTTTTTGGGACTCGAATTTAAAGAAGTTTTTTTCTGTTAATTTTTTATCGTTAAGATATCCACTTGAAATTCCTGGGCCAGAAGCATATAGTAATCCGCGCTGACCAGATATGACCTCTTTTTTATTTTTTCCTACGACATAAAATTTAGTCTTTGGTAAAGGAACCCCAATAGATATTTCTTTTTCAGATAGAATCCTTTTGTAGCTTAAATTTGCTACTGCTTCTGTTGGTCCATATAAATTCCAAATAGGCAGTTTTGGAAATGTTTTTTGAGTTTCTTTGATGAGGTTTTGAGAAATATTCTCGCCAGACAGAAATAAAGCTTTTGGTGGATTTGTTGTTGTTTTGTTTTTTTTAAACCAATCAATTGCTAAAGACCACACAGATGGAACGCAATAAAAACCAAATTCAGAGTTTTTTGAATACCACAAAAATAATTCCTCAGGATTGTTTAAACAATTTTCAACTATGTGCAATGTCTCTCCAGAGGATAATGACATAAATAATTGTGATACTGCTGCTGCAAAGTTAATGTCAGAAGTTAGTGGTAGTTTGTTATTTATACTAGTTTTAAAAAAATCCTTAGTCCAAGAACTATAATAAGATAGATTTTTATGACTTATTTTAACCCCTTTGGGTTGCCCAGTAGAACCTGACGTGAAAAGGATATAAGCTAAATCGTTCTCATGAATCTGAACCGTAATGTCTTTATATTGTTTACTAAAATCTAACGTTTCAAAATTTAAAACATCACAGTCTACTTTTTTTAAAAACACCTGTTGTTCTCCATTAAAAATAATTAAATTACTATCAGATGATTTTATAATATTTTTTATCCTTTCAAGAGGGGTCTTTATAGAAATTGGCACATAAGCAGCCCCGGTTTTTAAAACAGCTAAAATACTTATTACAAACTCTATGCTCGGACTTAGGAAAATAGAAACAATTTTTCCTTTTCTGATTCCTTTTTCTTGAAGATTATTTGCTAATAAATTTACTTTAATATCAAGTTCTTTGAAGGTAATTTCTTCTGAACCAGATACGACAGCAAGTTTAGTTTTTTTTTTAAAATGATTGGAAATTTTACTGATTAATTCCATCAATAAGATTTTTTTTTTAATTTACATTACTAAAAGAAAATCAGAAAATAAAAATTCATTTAATTCATTTTGATTTTTAGGCAATTCTCCCAACTGAAATTTAATACTAACATAAGTTCTCCAAATATCATATTTATAGGCATTTAATTTCTTCCTTGATAAGAAATAACTATTAAGACTGTTTGTGATATCTATTTGTGTTGAATTACCTAATTTAAATTTATTTATTTCGTCTTGAGAGGTCTGTTTCATTAATTCAACAAGTTCCTTTGTTTTAAAGTATAGTTTGATTTTTTCGTTTAAAAGCGCCAGGGATAATCTAACATTTGTTGATGTTTCGTAAAGATATTTTTCTAAATATGTTTTAGATAAATCATACTCAACTAATTGCTCTAAATAGACTCCTTTTTGTTTTTCATTTTTAATAGGGATGTTATGTTTTAGGGAAACTAAAACACTATTTCCAGGTATAGAATTAAAAGTAGAGTTTAAATTATAAGCTCCATTTTCATAACTTCCAAATTGAGAAACTCTAACATCTAGATTCAGGATATTTTTTCTTTGATTTTTTGCATTTTTTAATAGTATTTCATTCTGATCGACACCTAAAGATATGTTTTTATATTGCGGTGTACTTCTGACAATTGAATCTAGCGAGTTTTTTTTTCTATCAATATAAGTTAATAATTTTTCTTTATCTGGATCGGCCACTTCATCTATTAATACAGGAACTGAATCATTAGTTTTATTATCATTCAACCCTAAAATAAACTTGGTGTCATAATAAACTTCTAAAACAGTTATGTTCGAAAGATTAACAGCTAATATTTTAGTGTTGTAAAAAGAGCTTGCTCTATTTTTTTCAACCAAAGGAATTCTGTCATTATCAGCCAATAAGTCGATGTCATCTTTGTATTTTTTTGATTCAGCAAGGATATCTTTATCAATTTTGTACTCTTCAACCACTTCCTTCAAAGTAAGATAGTTGTTTAATAGTTCGTATAAATAAATTAGTATTTCGTTTGAAAATTGTTCTTCTAAAGCTTTTTGATTCACTTTTGAAACCTCAATAAAAGAATTTTCAGAGTTGTATTTGCCTAAATCTTTTAGTAAGGGAATAATAATTCCTGCATAGGCTCCAGATCCATTGAATAAAGTATTTGTACCGTCATCTATTTCAGTAGTCCTCTCTAATTTAAACCCAGTGTAAAAGTTAACACCAAATTTAGTTGGAATTACGAAGTTTGACTTCGCATAAATGGTTCCGTCATTTTCAAACGATGGATTTGTACCCTCTCCATAAACTACTTCTGAATCAATAAAGGGATTTAAAAAACCACTAGCTTTAAGAAGTGTGTAATTCGATTTTGTTAGGGATAATTGTTTTAATTTTATATCAAAGTTATTCTCAAAACCCTCACTTAATATCTTTTGAAAAGATATTAAGTTGTCTTGTGCTCTTAGTTCAAAATGGAATGTTATTAAGACTAGTAAAATAAAAAAAATAAAATTACGTTTCATTGGTTCGTGTTTAATTCATTTGATTCTTTACTAAATTATAGAAAAACGATTTGTTTTTCACTAAGCTATCATAACTGCCTTTTTCTGTAATTTCACCATTTTCAAGAACGACAATAGTATCTGCATTTTTAATGGTGCTTAGTCGGTGCGCAATAACAATTTTTGTAACCTTTAATTTGTCTAAGTTTTCGGTAACTGTTTTTTGTGTATCATTATCTAGTGCGCTTGTGGCTTCATCAAATATAATTAGTTTTGGGTCTCTAATTATTGCACGAGCAATCACAATTCGTTGTTGTTGACCACCAGATAAAACTCCGCCGCCAGCAGGAAGTACGGTGTTCATTTGTTGTTCTAATCCTTCTATGTCTTTATCACAACCAGCCATCTTAGCTGCCGCCCAAGCTTCTTCAACGGTGTAATCTGATGTTCCAACAATATTATATAAAACAGTTCCTTCCATAATTTTTCCGTCTTGTAAAACAACACCAGTTTGATCTCTGACGGATCGTATATCTATATCTTTCATATCAGCTCCATTATATGAAACCGTTCCTTTTTGATATTCTTCGAAACCAAGCAAAATTCTTAATAAGGTAGATTTTCCAGAACCTGATTCTCCAACAATCGCAATAAATTCTCCTTCATTTATTTTGAGATTTATATTTTTTAGAATGATTTTATCGCTATCGCTATATTTAAAACTCAGGTCAGATATTTCAATAGCACCGGTTAAAACACCAATATCTTTTTTGTTGGTATAATCCTCTGTGTCGGCCTCTAGTATAGGTCTAAGCAACTCTAGAGCAGGTTTTATGCTCATTATTGGAACCGTAACCATAAATGCGCTAATTAATGCTCCTTGAAAACTCAAATAAGCAGAATTGAATGCAATAAAATCACCAATATTAAAAATGGAATTAGGAAGTGTTAAAAGGGCATGAATTCTAATGTAAATTAAAAGAGTTGCTAATATTGGGAAACCATAGGTGAAAACGGAGGCAATAATTATTAATTTTTGTTTGTCTGCATAATGTTTTTTTTGCTTTGAAAATTTGTCAGCCCAAATATTAAATACTTTATCTTCGGAAGCGGTCATTCTTATTTTTGAAATTCCACTCATCATCATCATCATTACTCCCGAAATTATAGCCTGCATTCGCATATAACCGGCTACATGCTTATATGCTAACCTACTAATAGTTAGTGTAAATCCTGCAACAATCAAACCTAAACAAAGTGCAAGTAAGGTCAGTTTTAAATCGTAGTAAAGCATTAATCCTAAATAAAAAATAGAAAATATCGCTGAAACAATTGCAGTCATTACATTTGCAGATAAAATTTGTCTGATCTTTTCGATACTCAAACTTCTTTGCGCTAAATTTCCGGGATCATACTTATTAAAAAAAGGAACTTTAAGAGACAAAATTCGATCCCAAACAGCAGATTGAAGTTTGTAACTTGATTTGCCTTCAAACCTTAACACTGCAAGAGCTCTAGCAATGTTTGTGATTCCTAAAAGAGTTACTATGGTCAATAAAATTCCAATTATTTCAAAAAGACTTCCCCTAAGTCCTCCAGGTACAATTACACTAAATATGTAACCAGACATTATAGGTATAAAAAGCGATAAAACGGCTCCAAATACACCTAGTATAAAAAAGAAAAGAACATCTTTTTTTGTAAACGCCAAAATAAATTTCAGCAATGCTAATTGGCTTATCTTTCCATCAGGTAACGGAGAGAAAAAAGAATGAGCTTCATTACTAATATTTTCTGATATTTCTTTGTTCACTGAAACTTCTGTTCCAGTTCTAATATTTATAAGAATGTATTTTTTATTTTTTCGGATTAGCGCTACAGGAGTTTTCTCGTCTTTTAAAAAAGCGAGTAAGTGGCCGTGATCAGATTTCCACCAATTAATATTCAAATATATTTTTCTAGACCTTATATTAGAGGCTCTCAATATTTTTTTTAATGGACTCCATGCTTGTGAAGAGTTCTTAAATCCTTGAATGAATTTTATTTTTTCAATCTTCCCGATTAGATTACATGTTTTCAACAATAAAGACTCATCAGATTCATTGGGATCGAATTCAAATTTTTGAATGGTATTTTTATTAGAAGGAACAACATCAATTAGATTTTGAAATGCTCTGTCTCTTGAGCGCTTCCTGAAAAAATAATTAGACGTAACACTTTTTGAGGCTTTGCTAGTTAGGGTTTCTGTATCCGATAATTTTTTATTTTTCATCTAACCAGGCATTATGAGTTTTTTAATAAATTATAATACAATCCATTTTTATCTTCAATCAAATGACTGTGATCTCCTCGTTGTATTACAGCCCCTTTCTCTAATACTATAATCTCATCAAAATCTTTTATGGTGCTAAGACGATGAGCTATGGTAATTGTTGTACAACTTCTTTTTAGAAAGTTATTCATTACAAACTTTTCCGTCTCCATGTCCAGTGCTGAGGTCGCTTCATCTAAAAACAAAATTGAAGGTTCTGTAACTAGAGATCTTGCAATATCTAGACGTTGTTTTTGTCCACCACTAAAGTTTTTACCACCTGGAGCCATTTTTGAATCATATCCGCCATCTCTTTGAGAAACAATAGAGTGTATTTTTGCATCTTTTGCAGCTTGAATTATTTTTGAACTATCAATAGATCTATTCCACATGGTAATATTATCCGAAACAGTTCCGGTAAAAAAGAAGGAGTCTTGTTCTACGATAGATACGGAGTTTCGAAATACGTCCTTATTTAACGTATGAATTGGTTTGTCATCAAAATTAATTTCTCCTGATAAAGGAGAGTAGAGTCCAGATAAAACTTTTAGCAATGTAGATTTTCCAGAACCTGAAGCTCCAATTAAAGCTATTCGTTTACCTGGATATGCAGTTAAAGAAAAATTTTTAATTAGAGGAGGGCTAAATTGACTGTAACCAAAACTAATATTTTTTACTTCTAATTTTCCGGAAAGTTTTGAGTTTTCTGTTGATATGTTATCGATTGATTCTTTAAGGTTATCATCACAAAAAGCGTCAATAGGTTCTTGAGTAGTATCTAATAAGTTATTAATATTTGATTTATTGAGTTGGATTTGTCCTGTAAAATTAACTATATTTTTTACTGGGGATGAAAAATTGGAAATAAAGCTTTGTAATGCAAGAAATACACCAACAGTAATTTCACCGCTCATGATAAGCAATCCCCCTAAAAAAAGGATCACAACATTATTAATTTGAGAAATAAATTCTGGTAAAACAGCAAGAATCCGATTCGATACACCTAGTTTTTGATCATCATTAATTGCACCAATCAAATGGCTTGACCACAACGCAAAAAAATCGTTTTCAGCACCCGATGCCTTAAGAGTTTCTATCTGCTTAATTCCATTTGTAGCAACGTTAAATGTTAATTGTTTTTTTTTAAATAAGGATTGGTTCAACGCCGTTCTTTTGTGAGAAAAATAACGAAGGGCAAAAAGATTAAAAAGCATTATGGCTACACCTACTATTGAGAGTAACCAATTATATTTTAGCATGACAATTCCATAAAAAATAATAGTTATAAAATTTAAAACAGTGGTTGTTAGTTGCCTGGTTAAAAGTGTTGCAACAGAATTATTAAGTGCTATTCTTTTTATAGTTTCAGCATTTGAATGATTGAAAAAATAATCATAGGGTAATTTAAACACATGTATTACAAATTTTGTTGATTCAATTAAACTCGATTTAAGCTCCACTTTAAGTAAAATCCACTGTTGCAAATAAACTAGCAGACATCCAAAAATGACAAATATCCCTAAAATACTTAACATTGGGTAAAACCACTGTTTTTGATTTAGAATTATAATATCATCAAAAAATAATTTATTAAATGAGGGAATTAGTATTGCAGGAGTCAACAAAATCAATCCACTGATTAAAACAAAAAGTATCCCTTTAATATTTGGTTTAATTCGATTGGTCAGTTCATTTGTAAAAGTATTGCTTTGCTTTATAATTTTAAATTCATCGCTTGGAGATGCTTGGAGTGACCAGTAATCAAAAGAAGATTTTAATTGATTTTTTTTAACTTTTTCAAGCCCTTTTTCAGGATTGTGAACGATGAAAAAGTTTTTGTGTTCCTCAGTAATTAAGACATATTTATTACCCTTTAATTTTACAATAACTGGTGAATCTACAGAAATTTCTTCAAAAGAATTTGAATTTTCTTTTACATTGAAACCAAAAGCAATAGCGGTTTGATGTAAATTTTCAGATAATATTTCATTACCATTAGAACTACAAGCGCTTTTAATAACATTCAGACTAGGAAAAGAACCAAAATGACCCAAAACCATAGCCAAACAAATTGCACCAGATTCTCCTTTACTAGATTCTAAAAAAACGGGTGTTCTCTTCATATTTTGAACGGTAAAAACTAAATTATTAGATTAGTTTTAATTAAAATAATCATTAAAAATCGGTAAAACGAAATCGATAGGAGCCTTGACTTTTACATTAACATAACCAATACTTAATTGGCCTGACGATAATTTAATTTGAGGCCCTTTATTATTTGACCATTTAAAACCACTGAAGGTGTTTGGATCTGTTTCTAATATTACAACAACCTTATAGGTTGAACCACGAAAATCAATTAACTCAACTACGTTTTTGTTTCCCAGGGTTTCAAGCATAGCATAATCATCTGCAGGAATGGAACTAACATAGTTCACCTTTCCTTGAAGCCATCCATATTTATTATGATCTACATTAAAAGGTTGAATATCTACACTCATACCTTTTTTAATAGGTTCATTTGCATTATAAGGAACGTATAGATTTAATACGTAATTTTTTAGATCTTTACCTTGATAATGAATGATGGCTAACTTATATCCTGGAGAAATCACATCTCCAATTCTTCCGCTTATTTCTCCAATAATGCCATTTGAATTAGCTATAATTTCTGTTTGAAGTTTATAGTTTTTTTCTAATTCAACTAATGAAGATTTTAGTACTTCAATTTGATTTGAAATATCATTTTCGTCGAAAATATTATTAAATTCTACTTCTTCTTTATTGAGTGAAATTAAACTTAATTGTTCTTTTGCACTGATCTTTTTATTTTTCAATGCAACCAAATCAGTTTTGGACGAAAAATACTGTTCACGGGTAATTAGTCCTTTTTGATATAATTGTTTATCATCAGCTTCTTTCTTCTCGTAAAAGGCGATGTCTTTATCCAACTGTTCAATGCTTTTGTTTAACCTTGACTTAGCAAGGGTGTTTGCTTCTTTTTTGAGGCCAGCACTTTTGTAAATTCTACTAGATATCAAAGCCTTCTGTTGTTCTAATTGCTTAATTGAAAGCTTCAAGTTTTCAATCCCTTGATCAATTTCTGTTTTTTCTAGGACAAATAAAACATCGCCAGTTTGAACAGTATCACCATTTTTAAAATTGACACTTTTTATTTGGCCCCCGAAGGAAGGAAGAACTCTTTCCAATCCAGATAACGTCCCTATTTCACCCATACCTTCAATTCTTTGAGGAATAGAGCCAAATATACCCCATACCAATGCAATTAAAGTAGCAATAATAAACATGATGAGCACGTAAGAGTATATAGGACGGGTTATGACAATAGAGTTCGTCATAAAGTCATCCGCTCTAATGGACGAATCTTTTATTTTTTTCATGGACAATCATTAAATTTTCAATTTTAATAGGGTGATCTTTTACCTCTAGTGATGGGTGTTTGGATCGTTTTTTAGAGCTGCTAGTTTTATTTTAAGCTTGTTGCGCTCCTCTACAGAAACAGGACAGATAACCTTCCCAGTTTCATCTCTATAATCATCAAGATTGATGCCTATATGTTCCATTGTTTCTTCTAAATTTTCCTCGTTTACTCCACCATTCATAATCATTCTCATAGCATTTTCGAGGTCCTTGCCCATATGAGTTTCATGAGCATGATTTTCAGGTTTGTTGTGTTTGTTGTTTGGGATTAAATGTTCCATTTTGTATTGTTTTGATTATTTTAGTGTTTCTCAATTTAATAAAAAATTCCCATATTTAATAAAAATTATTACTTTATTTTAAATGACACTAAAATTGTTATTGTATAATTTGATTAAGTCTTAAATCGTTCATTGATAATATGTAGTTATGGAATATCTCAAGAAATTAACCATTTAACTGATGAAAAAAACTGATTAACGAAATTTTGAATTGAGGCACTTCCTAAAAGCAAATTAATATTTATTTTTGATTCAAGTTCTTATAAAAACAGATGTTCTTCATCTAAAAATTAATAACTATTATAAATCAAAATTAATTAGCAATAAAAACTTTACGCTCATCTTATTTTCGTTACTATATGGCTTCACAAATGCGTAGGAAGTTTTACCCTTTCTACCAACTCCATATCTTAGTACTTTAATTAAATTTCAGTAGCTTATCAAATATGAAAAAATTTATTTTTCTATTTTTAATTATCTTATTTTCATGTAAGGATAATAAAACTTACTTAACATCAGTTTCTTATGCACAGTTTGAAGAATTTGTAAATGAAACTAAATACATTACAGATGCTGAGAGGTATGGGTGGTCAATTGTACAAATAGATGTAGCAAATTATAGAACAGGAACAAATGCAAATTGGAAAAAACCCAATGGAGTTGATACAGTTTCCTCTACTGATTTACCTGTAACACAAGTGAGTTATAACGATGCTAAAGCCTATTGTAATTGGGCCAATAAAAGACTCCCCACTTATGATGAATATTGGGAACTTGTAAAAAATGATCATCGAACTATTGTTTCTGAAAATATACTTCCAATCTCTAACGTAGACGAAGTAAATATTGTTGGGAATGTTTGGGATATTACCGAAATTGAAAAAAAAGAGTCTGTTAGACTTGCAGGAGGTTCACTTTTTTGTTCTGTTAACAGTTGTCTGGGAACCGTGAAAGATCGAGAACTCATTGTAGATAAAGAAACCGGAAATATACATATTGGATTTTCGGTTATTAATAATAATTAAAACAAATTGAAAATGAAAGTAAAAGCAATTTTTGCATATTTAGTAGTTCTAATTTTTACGGTTCCTACCGTCCTAGGTCAATATTCTAGTACCATGATTAAAACAAAGCATCAGGTATATACGGATAGCTTAAAACAAGTTGAATACAACTATATTTTTCCAATTTTTGGTCAAGGAGCCTACGAAAAAGGATTTGATATACCCTATCCTGTAGGTTTGATGGCAAATTATATCTGGATGGACCAAAACCTTGTATTTGATAATTTACAGTTGGGTTTAAAAACTGAAAATTTTGATATTCCACTAACGGACGTTGAATTTATTGAATTTGGAGAAAACACAAATAGCTCGTATGCTTTCAATGTAAGGCCTGATATTTGGTTATTCCCGTTTCTTAATGTTTATGGGATCATTGGTGGTGGTCAATCACGAACCGAAGTGAATTTAACGACTCCTTTCTCTTTAAACTCAGTTGTAGAACAACAATTATCAACGGCTGGATTTGGTGTTATGGGTGCTGGAGGAATTGGTCCTGTTTGGTTTTCAGTAGATGCCAACTGGACTTGGAGCAAACCAGAATTACTCGACAAACCAGTTAGAGTAAATGTTCTAGGTGTTAGGCTTGGCCATACCTTTAAGTTTAAAACGAGACCCGAGAGAAATATAGCATTGTGGGCAGGAGCGATGAGGATGGAAATGAATTCCGAAACCAGTGGCGAGATCAAATTAATTGATGCATTACCCGCTGAAACTTGGGATAAAAGAGATGAGGTAGTCAGTAATTATTATGATTGGTATGAAAATGATGCTACCATTGCCCAAAAAAGAGTTGCAGATGAGGTTTTAACACCCATTATAGAGCGTTTAGACGCAGCTGATGGGGAGTCGATTATTCGTTATGGAATGGATAAACAAGTTAAAGAAAAATGGAATGGAACCATAGGGGGCCAGTTTCAACTTAATAAAAGATGGATGTTTAGGACCGAAGCTGGTTTTATAGGAAACAGAAAATCTTTCTTAGCCTCTGTAAATTATAGATTTCTTCTTTAACTATACTATTTTTTTTGATTTCTTACCCATTATTATTTTATAATCAACTTTGATATCGAAGTTGAATTCATGGTCTTAACAACTACCATATATATTCCTGACGGTTGCTGTAATGAGATTTGATTATTTGGGATTAAGTTGTCCTCAGAAAAGACCAACTCACCAATTAAATTATATATTTTAATTGAAGTAGCAACGGTGTGTTCAGTCTGAATATTTAAAATTCCTGCCGTAGGATTAGGGTATAGTAATATGGTTTCTCTATGATGGTCAGTTGTATTTTCTATTGATAGAGTTGTGAGCATATTCTCATACACTCTTGGTTTAAATATATCAGTAGAGAGCTGGGCGATTCCAATTATAATTGCATCTAAATCATTGTCATTATCAATATCTCCAAGTGCTGTTGAGGATAAATAAAGTGTTTCCAATATATCCACTAGACCAAAGTTGTTCATGCCTTGATTTTCATAAATATGAGCTGCAAAAGTTTGTCCTGCTACCGACCCAGTTACTAGGACATCCATATCATTATCATTATCAAAATCAGCAAAGTCAACAGTACCAACAGATGTTTGTATAAAAGGTGTTCCAACGAGAAGATTAAATGCGCCCGTACCGTCATTTAAATAAAGTTGACAAATAGTTTCAAAAGCTTCATTTTCTCCGTTTATAAGTACATCGATATCACCATCGTTATCAGAGTCATCTATAGCAATGGCAGCATTGCTAACATTTTCAAAAGGGGTATTGCTTACCAAAGTAAAATTACCCGCCCCATCATTTTCATACAGTGTTGTCTTTTTTTGATTATTGTTGTTTTTTCCTGCTAGAATAAGATCTAGATCATTGTCATTATCCATGTCAAAAAAAGCAGAAGCAGAACCTCCCTCAGAGATAAAAGGAGTGGATGTTACCTCAGAGAATTCTCCTGTACCATCATTTTGGTAAAGTTTTGAAAATATCAAATTGTTGTTGCCCCTGCCAGTCATAAATAAATCGTGATCTCCATCATTATCTATATCCGCAAATTCAAGATTACCCCCAATAGATGGTTCAAATGGTTGGGTGGTATCTGGCGTGAAATTGCCACTTCCGTCATTTAAGTAAAAATGAGCATAATAGTTTGGGCTTCCGTCTCTTCCAGTAATCAACAAATCTTGGTCAGTATCTCCATCAACATCTGCAAAAGCTATTTTTCCTCCTTCAGACCAATTAGAAAGTCCAGTTCCAATTACTTCAGTAAAATTTCCCATACCGTCATTAGTATATAATGTAGTTTTACGATTCGTTAATTGAGCATCGGCCCCTGTGATTATCAAATCAAGGTCACCATCATTGTTGATATCAGCCATGGCACAAGAGCCTTGTCTGGAATCATATAAATTGTCTACAGTGGTGTCTTCCTGAAGATCTATAGACTGAGAAATAGAGGTCAAAGGATAGAGAACTAATAAAATAAGTACGTTGTTAATTTTCATTTTCTGATATTATTTTTTCTTTATCAATATATTTAGAGTTTAATTTTTAAAATCAAATTTAGCTCATTTTTTATCATTTAAAAACAATAATATTCACGTTTATGGGTGTTTTTTGAGTTTTTATTATGCTCTATATAGCCCTCATTATAGTTTTTTATTGCAAAATGCAATTTAATAAGTTGTTTTATAAATATATTTAATTAATTTTTATAAGTTTGACTAAACTAAACAAACAATATTATGAAGAAATTACTTTTTATTTTAGCATTGAGCTCTACGGTAGCCAGTGCACAATGGGTTCAAAAAACATCTTGTAAAAAAGATGCTGCAAAAATCACCAATGAAGCCATCGAGTCTATAGCGAATCTAGAATATTTACCAGCGATGGGAATGGCAAAAGCAGCACTTTTATTAGATCCAGAATGTGGATGTGCTCAGTTAGCCTTGGCTGCTATCAGCAGTCCAAACCCAAATTGGGGAAGCCAAAAATCAAAGTTGGAAGCAATGGATGTTTCAAAACTAAGTGCTGAGGAAAAAGCATGGCATGGATTTTTAATGGCTTCGAGAGAAGACCGCCCTGCTGTTGCAAAAGCATCTGCGACTAAATATCCAGACAGTCCTTTAGTTAATTTATTAGTTACTTCTCCAGCAGACTTTAATTCCTTCAAAACATTTGCAGAAAAGTTTCCAAACCAAGCTGCTGCTGCTTATAATATGATGTCTTATGGATATTTAAGAGGCGATTATGGAGCGCCCAACCAAGATATGGCTATGCAGTATGTAACACGATCTCAGCAAATGCACGACGGTCCTAATGCACACGATTCAATGGCAGAACATTATGCGTCTATCGGAGACTATCAAAAGGCTTTAGATGCTGAATTAAAAGCTGTCGATTATGCTCGCTTTGGATCTCCATATTGGAATTACGCCCGAACTTATTATGCTAAAGTGAACCAAGAGGAACTTTCCAAAGAATTGATGAAAAATCAAACAGAGGCTCAAGATGCCATCACAAATGGAGATTATGAAACATTTTCAAAATATGAGCATCCCGATATTATTCACACTACTGGAGATTCTAACTTATCTCCTTTTTATACGTTTAATAAAGCTTCTTTTGATAGAGAGCAGGCAATCGTTTGGAACAAGTTTGTATTAAATGATATGGATGTAACTTACTCACCAGATATGCGAACAGCAGTTCTTACGTTCTATGCTGCTGGTAGTTATACCTTTAAAGACACTAAAGAAGAGGTTGCTTATAGTACACGAGGCTCTTCGGTTTGGGTAAATACGGCAGATGGATGGAAAATAATGCACAGTTCTTGGGCTCCAAATAAAGATGGAAAAGGAATCCCCCAATCATAATTTACGAAATATTTATAAAACTAAAAGAGTGATCAGAAATGATGACTCTTTTTTTTAGTTGTATATTGTCTTTATGAAATCATTTTTTTTAACCCTTTTTTTTTTGAGTTCATTATTTTGTTATTCTCAAAAAGTACATTCGGTAGCTTATTCAAACCAAGCAGAGTTGAAAATTTACGTAGTAGCTTATGAAAATCAAGCCGATTTAAAGGTGTATAAGGTAGACTACGGTAATCAAGTGGATGGCAATGATGGCTTATGGTATTTTGTTGACTATGCAAACCAAGCTGATAAAAAAGTTTATTTTGTTGATTATGCCAATCAAAGTGATCTTAAAATTTATTTTGTAAAATTCAGAAATCAAGCGGGTTGGAGAAATAAATCAAAAAAACACTTACTTTATTAATACTCAAAAAGTATTTTATTGTTTTTTTCAAGTTAAACGATTTTTTTACTAAATTGCAGTTAATAGCTAACTGATAACCAATTTATTAATTAAATTTTTTTAAAATGAAAAAACATTTACTTATTATCTTTTTAGCTTTATCACAGATAGCGTTTTCACAGACCCTTGAAATGCCAAATTTTCCAGATGGCGTAATTATTTATGATGTTTCCATAAAAAATCAATTTATTGATTTTTCAGAAGATGGCGATTGGGACTTTTCTGATATATCTACTGATATTGATTCAGCTATTCAAATAACACCTATTTCGGATTCGCCAGATGCTGAAGATTATCCCAATGCTACGCACGCTAAATATGAAGATGGGAATATACTTTTTCTTGGATTCGAACCTACTCAGTATACCTATAATGGAGAACAGACTTTCATCGATGATAGCTATGTCACACCACTGGTATTAATTCCTTATCCATTTAATGTTGGAGAAACTCATACCGATGGGGTTTTTAATATTCCATTTACCTGCTCAGGATGCCCTCCAGAATTATATAGAGATCATGAAGTGGTAACTTCATCGCTTTCTTCAGGTAGTGTTACCATGCCTGACGGTTTTGTTTACAACAACGTAACATTGGTTAAAATCACAAATACATTTACTGATGGACAAACTGGATCATCTCCGTGTATCACAACTCTTGAGCAATGGCTTTGGTGGGCTGAAGGGTATGCTATCCCTATTGTAGAATCCCGAACATTTTCTAACAGTGGTCAATGTGCTCCACCTCCACCAGATTATACCAAGTTTTTGAAAACACAAACAGCAAGAGTTCAAGTGATTCATAATTCGGCAGACGCAGCTGCAGAAACTGTAGATGTTTATTTAAACGAAACATTATTAATTCCAAATTTTGAATTTAGAACCGCTTCACCTTTTGTGGATGCACCAGCAGGTTTAGAAATTGAATTATCAGTAGCACCTCCAAACAGCTCTGGAGTAGAGGATGCTATTTATACGGCCCCTGTTACGTTATCTGCAGACGAAACTTATATCGTAGTAGCTGACGGCATTGTTAGTGGCTCAGGCTACAACCCCCCACAACCTTTTGGGTTGCAAATTTATGACATGGGTAGAGAGCTAGCTGACGAATCAGGAAATACGGATGTATTAGTACATCATGGATCTACAGATGCCCCCACCGTAGACATTGTTGAAACAGGCGTGGGTGCCGGAACCTTGGTAGATAATATTTCGTATACCGAATTTCAAGGTTATCTGGAACTACCAACTGCTGACTATATTATTGATGTTACAGACGAAACAGGTTCCGTAACGGTAGCTTCATTTCAAGCACCACTTGCCTCCCTTGAATTAGATGGAGTAGCATTAGTTGCTGTAGCTACTGGTTTTTTAGATCCCTCCCAGAACTCTGATGGTCCAGCATTTGGAATTGGAGTGGCATTACCTACAGGAGGGCCTTTAGTTATGTTGCCAGAACTTTTAGGAAATCAAGACCATGAGTTAAGCAATGCAATTGCGTTATATCCTAGCCCGGCAAAAGAACAAGTGACACTATCAAACAGATCTAATACCGCATTAGAAACCGCAATGATTTATGATCTTAAAGGGAAACTAGTATCGCAAATCGACTTACAGGATATGCAAAGTGAGCGAGTGATCGATATTTCTTCCTATGCAACAGGTGTGTATATGGTGCATATAACCGGAGGGCAATCAAGCGTTGTAAAACGATTGATCAAAGAGTAGGGGAGTTACCATAAATAATTAAATACAAAAAAGTCCCTTCCGTTAGGAAGGGACTTTTTTATACTAACAAAAATAAATTATTCTCCAGCTGTTCCGCTACACTATTTGCGACTTGCTTCTTCTCTTTCTTTGGAGGTTCAGGAATGTCTTTGGAATAGACATAAAATTGTTTGATTTTTCCATCTTTAATTTGTCCGTCAATCATATGCAATTCAATTTTTTCTTTCCCGTCTACAGTAGTTGTTACCTGGTGTCCTGCAATAATCCATTCTGCTCCATTATTTACTGCTTTATAAGGCATGGCCCAATACACTTTCCATTTTGGGTTTTCTGCAGCGAACCAAGCGTCAAGAGCGGCTCTGTGCATTTCTTTTCCTTGTATTAAACTTCCATCGGGGCCTTCAATTTTGATAGAATCAGAATTCATTTCCATGATTGCATCTAAATCTTGTTTATTGTGCGCTTTTATATAGTTCATCCAAACATCGGTTACTGCGTCGGTAGCGACTACATATTTTTCACCTGGTGACGGTAGAAAAAAACCAGCCCCCTCTGGAGTGACTATTGTTTCTTTTTCTACTTGGGGATTACAAGCTGTAATAATCACAGCTAAAATCAGTATTAATTTTTTCATAATTACGTTGTTAATAGGTTATTAAATAATTGATCTTTCACAAATCTAATTAAACAATCTTTAATAATAATCAAATATGATGAATTATTTGTTTTTTTTGAAGAGTTGCTCCTTATCTTTAAAGGCCTTGAACTCCAGGGCATTATTTTCTGGGTCTTTAAAAAATAGGGTAGCTTGTTCTCCTACTTTCCCCTTGAAACGAATGTGGGGATCTACGATAAATTCGATATTTTTTGAACGAAGTTTTTTTGCTAAAAGCTTCCATTCCTCCCATGCTAACACCACCCCAAAGTGTGGCACCGGAATATCGTGATCGTCTACAGGATTAGTAATTAGTTCATTACCGGATTTAGATTTCTCATGAAGTACTAATTGATGTCCAAAAAAATTAAAGTCAACCCATTTTTTTGTGCTCCTTCCTTCCTCACATTCTAATATTTTTCCATAAAAGTTTCGGCAAACTGATAAATTTGATACGGGTATTGCCAAATGAAATGGTCTCATGCTTTATTTCATTAATACAAGTTTTTTTGAAATCACTTGTTGGTTGGGTACTATTAATTTTACGATATAAACTCCATCTGTAATACCATCAGCGATCCAAGTAATTGTATTTGTACTCGGCGATTTATGGAGTGTTATAATTTTTTGACCAGTAACAGTGTAAATTTCAATCTTTTGATCTTCTGAAAAATTACTTAAAGTAAAAATGGTTTTAGTTTGAAAGGGATTAGGTGAACATCGTAGGAAAAAGGAATTTGTATTGGGTTCCTGTATTCCTAAATCAGAATCTAGATCAAGTTTTAAAGCTACTGGGCGATGATCAGAAATATTTTGATCATACTCAGACCAACTAGTCAGGTAGTCATCTATTTTAATAGTTTTGACTTCAGAATTTTCATTCTCAAATTCAGAAAATAATTCATTGGTGATTAATAGATGATCTAGGTGTGAAGGCCAATTTGGGAATGACCAATTTGCACTTGTCCCTGAAGCAATTTCAATATCTGCAAATAAATAATTTTGAGAATCCTCGATAAACATCTGAAAAACGTTATTTTGAGTAGTTTCTGCGATATCATCGTTTAAATCCCCTAACAGAATTACGTTTTCGCTTGAAAAGTTTTGGTCAATATAGGTTTTAAGCAATAAATTTGCTTGATATCTCCTGGTTTCTTCATCTCCGGAATCACTCATATTTAAAATACCATCTCCGCAACATTTGTAATGATTATTGATGACAATAATTCTGTGATCATTGTAATTGAAATCCATCACCATTGGTGATCTTGGGAAAGCACTCCAGTATTCAGAGGTTGTATATATTTCATAAAGATCATTAATTTGAATTACCTCAGGATTATAAATATAAGCAAGCCCAGCAAACCATTCAGATTCTAAATAGCCTTCATACATATTAAGCCCATCTACCATTTGTTCAAAATAGTTGATATTATCAACCTCCTGAATTGCAATAATATCCATTTCTAAATTTTGAATAATTTCAGACACGTAATTGACAGTTGTTTGACCATTTTTTGGGAATTGCTCAATATTCCAAGTCATGATATCAAAAGTATCGTAGGTTCCAAAGGACAAATCTTCAATTTGACCAATTGACACAAAATTCATCAATAAAAAAAAGAGTAGAATTATTCTATAAGGCATGGGTAGAATTTTATCTTTTGAATGATTATTAATAAAAAAAACTAAAGGACCAAATTATAAAAATAAACTGTAATATATTTGATTGAAATAGAATTAATCTTTTATGATTTCGTCGCATGCAACCGGATAATTTAAAAACAGAATTTTTTGGAATTGGAATTCAAAATGGGAAAACACCAGAAAACCTTGGAGTTTTGTGGAGAACGGCTCAAAATTTAGGAGCTAGTTTTATATTTACTATCGGAAATCGGTATGCTAGCCAAGCTTGTGATACCAAAAACTCGGTAAAGTCTATACCTTATTTTCATTATGAAAATTTTGATGATTTTTACAAACACCTTCCAAAAGGAGCCCGAATAGTGGGCGTTGAAATAACGGATGAGTCGGAATCATTACAGGATTTTTGTCATCCTAGAAGATGTGTCTACTTATTAGGAGCTGAAGATCATGGTTTGACAAAAATAGCGATCCGTAAATCTCATTTTTTAGTGAAGTTTCCTTCCATACAAAGTTTAAATGTTGCGGTCGCTGGAAGTATTGTTTTATATGATCGATCGAGAAGTAAACCAAGAGTTTAGCGTATCTTTGACAAAAATTAATGGATGAATCATAGAGCAGGTTTTGTAAATATAATTGGAAACCCCAATGTGGGAAAAAGTACGTTAATGAATTCATTTGTTGGAGAACGGCTGTCCATTATCACCTCTAAAGCACAAACCACTCGTCATCGGATACTCGGGATTGTCAATGGAGAGGATTTTCAAATGATTTTAAGTGATACTCCTGGAATTATAAAACCAGCATACCAACTTCAGGAAAGTATGATGGATTTCGTGAAATCTGCTTTCGAGGATGCTGATGTGTTAATTTATATTGTTGAACTTGGTGAAAAAGGACTAAAAGATGAAGTGTTTTTTAACAAAATCACCAATGCAACAATTCCTGTTTTATTATTGATTAATAAAATTGATCAAGGAAACGAAGAACTTTTAAAGGAGGCGATGACTTTCTGGACCGAAAAAGTTCCAAATGCAAACATTTTTGCTATTTCTGCATTGGAGAACTTTGGTGTAAAGGAAGTTTTCCAACAAATAGTTACATTATTGCCTGAATCTCCAGCATTTTATCCAAAAGATCAATTAACAGATAAACCAGAACGTTTTTTTGTCAATGAAATAATTCGAGAAAAAATATTATTGCATTATAAGAAAGAAATACCATATTCTGTTGAAATTGATACCGAAGAGTTTTTTGAAGAAGAGGCAATCATACGAATGAGAAGCATCATAATGGTGGAAAGAGAAACTCAAAAAGGAATCATTATCGGTCATAAAGGAACGGCATTAAAAAGGGTAGGTGTAGAGGCTCGTAAAGATTTAGAAAAATTTTTCGGTAAGCAAGTTCATCTAGAACTTTATGTAAAAGTTAATAAAAATTGGCGAAGTAATGATCGACAACTAAAACGATTTGGGTACAATCAATAATATTGATTTTAATCCAATTCTCTTGTTTTTCTTCAAATTCTAAAGCTTACCTTTGCAACAATTTATAGGTTATGAGTATAGTAGCAATAGTTGGAAGACCAAATGTTGGAAAATCCACTTTATTTAATAGATTAATTCAACGACGAGAAGCAATAGTGGATGCTGTGAGTGGAGTCACTAGGGACCGTCATTATGGAAAAAGTGATTGGAATGGTAAAGAGTTTTCACTAATAGATACAGGAGGCTATGTTGTTGGTAGTGATGATATATTTGAATCAGAAATAGATAAGCAGGTAGAATTAGCAATTGGGGAAGCTGACGCCATTATTTTTATGACAGATGTAGTTTCTGGAGTTACAGGAATGGACGAAGAAGTAACCAAACTATTACGTAAATCTGCAAAACCTGTCTTTTTAGTTGTCAATAAGGTAGATAGTGCAAATCGGACCAATGATGCCGTTGAGTTTTATTCTTTAGGTTTTGAAAAGTATTATATCATGTCTAGTATTAACGGGAGCGGTACGGGTGACTTACTAGATGATTTAGTAGCAGTTCTCCCTGATGAAAAAATCTCAGAAGAAGCAAACGTATTACCTCGCTTTGCTGTTGTTGGAAGGCCTAACGCTGGAAAATCATCATTTATTAATGCTTTAATCGGCGAAGACAGGTATATCGTTACTGATATTGCCGGAACTACAAGAGATAGTATTGATACTCATTACAATCGATTTGGGTTCGGATTTAATTTAGTTGACACTGCGGGGATTCGGAAAAAAAGCAAAGTTAAGGAAGATCTTGAGTTTTACTCCGTAATGCGAAGTGTGCGAGCAATAGAGCACTGCGATGTGGCGATTTTGGTGTTAGATGCTACAAGAGGTTTTGATGGTCAGGTACAAAATATTTTTTGGTTAGCTCAAAAAAATAACAAAGGTGTTGTCATATTAGTTAATAAGTGGGACTTGGTTGAAAAAGATCATAAAAGTGTCAAAGAATATGAAAATTTAATCCGTTCGCAATGCGAGCCGTTTACAGATGTTCCCGTAGTATTTATTTCAGTACTTACGAAACAACGTATTTTTAAAGCTATTGAAACTGCTGTTGAGGTATTTAAAAATAGAACTAAGCGTGTAAAAACAAGTGAATTAAATGAAGTGATGCTTCCAGTTATTGAAGCCTATTCGCCACCAGCCTATAAAGGGAAGTATGTAAAAATTAAATACTGTATGCAGCTGCCAACGCCCTATCCTAGCTTTGCTTTTTTTGCAAATTTGCCTCAATATGTAAAAGAGCCCTATAAAAGATTTCTAGAAAATAAGTTGCGCGATAAATTTGATTTCCACGGGGTACCTATTACTGTTTACATCCGAAAAAAGTAATTAAAGGTGGTCTTTAAATTTTAGTAATTCTATTTTTATTCCTTCTAGCTTTTTGATTATTTCAAAACTACTGATGCTTTTATGTTTGTTCTCCTTTAAATATTTTTTTGCACCCTCTAGTTTAAAACCACGTTCTTTGACTAGATGATATATCAATTCTAGATTTTTTATATCTTCAGAAGTAAATTTACGATCACCTTTGTTATTTTTTTTTGGCTTAATGATATCAAATTCTTTTTCCCAAAAGCGAATCAATGAATTGTTTACTGAAAAAGCTTTAGCGACTTCTCCGATTCCATAGTATCTTTTTTCCGGCAGATCTATTTTCATTAGTCTAGGGATTGATTTTCTTGACTAGCAACTTTTAATAATTCGGCAAACTCTTCAGGAGATAAATTTCCGTAATAAAAATTTAGTGGATTGACGTGTTTTCCATCTTTAATAATTTCATAATGTAAATGAGGTGCTTGAGATCTTCCAGTACTGCCGACAAACCCAATTAAATCTCCACGTTTAACTTTTTGACCTCTTCGTACGACATATTTGTAGAGATGCGCGTACAGGCTTATGTAACCAAAACCGTGATCGATTCTTATATGTCGGCCATATCCTGACGAACGTCTATCAGCTCTTTTTACCACTCCATTTCCAGTTGCATAAACAGGAGTCCCTCGGGGTGCAGTAAAATCCATTCCTCGATGAAATTTTCTTGCTTTCGTAAATGGATCCGAGCGATAACCATAACCAGATGCCATACGAGTAAGATCTTCATTTTTTACTGGTTTAATTGTAGGAATAGCTTTTAAAAGTTGTTCTTTTTCCTCAGCAAGCCTTGCAATTTCGTCTAATGATTTAGATTGTACTACGATTTGTTTGGTTAATACATCTAATTTTTTGCTGGTACTAATTATAAGATTGGAATTATCAAACCCCTCTAAGTTATTGTATCTATTGACTCCACCAAAACCAGCTTTTCGTTGTTCATCAGAGATAGGATTTGCTTCAAAGTATACCCTGTAAATAGAGTTATCTCTTGTCTCAATTTCAGATAAAACGGTTTGAGCTTGAATCATTTTTTTGTTTAATAATTCAAACTGCAATTCCATATTTGAAAGTTCTCTTTTTAAAGCTTTTTCTTTTGGGGTTTCGATGTAGGGGATGTTTAAGTAGATAACAAGTAAAAGAAATCCACTTAAAAACATACCTAATAGACTTAAAATAAAAATTTTAGTTTTTCTTCCTTTTTTATATTCAATCTTTCGGTACGATAAGGTATCACTATCGTAGTAATATTTTACTTTAGCCATACGTTAAAATGTCTTATTTTTGCTCATCGGGTATTGTTATTATAACCAAAAACGATTTACAAATATAGAAATTGTCTTGGAAACCCCCTAATTAGGCTTTTTGTAAAAAAATAAATTTATGACTTCAAAGGAAATACGTTCTAAATATTTAGATTTTTTTAAATCAAAATCTCATTCTATTGTTGACTCAGCCCCCATGATTTTGAAGAATGATCCAACTTTAATGTTTGTAAATGCAGGAATGGTTCCTTTTAAAGAATATTTCTTAGGACAAAAAAAAATAACGAGCAAGCGAGTAGCAGACTCACAAAAGTGCTTACGTGTTTCAGGAAAACACAATGATTTAGAAGAAGTTGGTAAAGACACCTACCATCATACAATGTTCGAAATGTTAGGGAATTGGAGTTTTGGTGATTACTTCAAAAAAGAAGCAATTACTTGGGCTTGGGAATTTTTAACAGAAGTTCTAAAAATAGACAAAAACAGCTTATATGTTAGTGTTTTTGAGGGAGCCAAAGAAGATAATTTAACTTTTGATCAAGAGGCTTATGATATTTGGAGAGAGATTATCGACGAAAACAGAATTATCAATGGTAATAAAAAAGATAATTTTTGGGAAATGGGAGCTCAGGGACCTTGTGGGCCTTGTTCTGAAATTCACGTAGATATTAGATCTGCCAAAGAAAAAGCTCAAGTTGACGGAAAAAGTTTAGTAAATAAGGACCATCCTCAGGTCGTTGAAATTTGGAATTTGGTATTTATGGAATTCAATCGTAAAGCGAATGGAGATCTTGAAAAGCTGCCTCACAAACATGTAGATACGGGTATGGGTTTTGAACGGTTGTGTATGGTAATGCAAAAGGTAACCTCAAATTATGACACAGACGTCTTTAAGCCAATTATCAAAGAAATAGAAACTATTACAAATACCGTTTATGGTAAACATAAAGAAGTCGATATTGCGATTCGAGTTATTTCAGATCATGTCCGGGCAGTAGCTTTTGCCATTGCCGACGGTCAATTACCTTCAAATACGGGTGCAGGATACGTAATAAGAAGAATACTGAGAAGAGCTGTTCGCTATGGGTTTACTTTTTTAGGAACTAAAAAACCATTTATATATCAATTAGTAGATACCCTAACTAAACAAATGGGAACTGCTTTCCCTGAATTGTTAAGAGAAAATAAGTTAATTTCTATTGTTATTAAAGAAGAAGAACATTCTTTTTTAATAACCTTAGATCAAGGCCTAGTATTATTAGAAAATGTTATTCAGAATGCAGATTCTAGCATTATTTCTGGAAAAAAAGCATTTGAAATGTATGACACCTTTGGATTCCCTAAAGATTTAACTGCTTTGATTTTAAGAGAGCGAGGACTAGACCTAGATGAAACTGAATTTGAGTCAGAACTTCAAAAGCAAAAGGAACGTTCAAGGTCGGCCACTAAAGTAGAGACAGGAGATTGGGTTGTATTGACCGAAGACGATGTTCAGGAATTTATTGGCTATGACTACTTAGAAACAAATGTGAAGATCGCTCGTTACAGAAAAACAAAAACAAAAAAACATGGTGAGTTTTTCCAAGTAGTATTCAATTTAACACCATTTTATCCCGAAGGTGGCGGACAAGATGGAGATAAAGGATATTTAGAATCTTCACATGGAGATTTGGTTTATATTATAGATACTAAAAAAGAAAACAACCTAGTTATTCATTACCTTAAAAATCTTCCAAAAGATATACATGACACTTTTAAAGCAGTTGTTGATAAGAAAATAAGATCATATACGGAAGCAAATCATAGTGCAACACATTTACTACATCAAGCTTTACGAGCTGTTTTAGGGACCCACGTGACTCAAAAAGGATCTATGGTTCACAGTCGTGGATTGCGATTTGATTTTTCGCATTTTAGTAAAGTAACGGCAGAGGAATTAATTCAAGTAGAAAATTTTGTAAATGCTCGTATTAGAGAAGGATTAAGTTTAAAAGAAAAAAGGAATATCCCCTTACAAGTGGCATTGGATGAGGGAGCAATTGCTCTTTTTGGAGAAAAGTATGGCGATACAGTTCGCACTATAAAATTTGGGGGCTCTATGGAGCTTTGTGGAGGAACCCATGTAGAAAACACAAAAGATATTTGGCATTTTATACTTCTTCATGAAGGAGCTGTAGCTTCAGGGGTCAGAAGAATTGAGGCTATTACTGGAGAATTTGCAAAAGATTTCTTTATTTCCAATTCCAATAAATTTAAAGAAATAAAAAAAGTTCTTCAAAACACAAAAGACCCTCTAAAAAGTATTATTACAATTCAAGAAGAAAATTCAGATTTAAAAAAGCAGATTCAAACTCTTTTAAAAGAAAAAGGGAAAAATTTAAAGACAGCTCTTAAAAATGAGATTTCAGAAATGAATGGCGTTAATTTTTTAGCAAAGCTAATAGATTTGGATGCCAACGGCATTAAAGATATTTCATTTGAACTAGGTGGAGAATTTGATAATTTATTTCTTTTGTTAGGAACCAATCAAAACGGAAAAGCGTTACTCTCTTGTTATATTTCCAAGGGTTTGGTAACTTCTAAAAATTTGGATGCAGGAAAAATTATCAGAGAATTGGGTAAGTATATTCAAGGCGGTGGAGGGGGGCAACCTTTCTTTGCAACAGCAGGCGGTAAGAATCCGGATGGATTAAGTGAAGCATTGAGTAAAGGAAAAGATTATATTTTTTAAACCCTTTTAGCGTTGTTGTACTACCTATGAAACTTCAAACTAAAATACCCATTGAATCTGAAAACCCAAAGATCGATTACGACTCTAAAATTGTTTTATTAGGTTCTTGTTTTATTAAAAATATTGGAAATAAACTTGATTATGTAAAGTTTCATACCTTACAAAATCCTTTTGGTGTTTTATTTCATCCCTTGGCTATTGAACGTATTATCGAGAGAGCTTTACAAGGTAAATTTTTTAGTGAAGATGATATTTTTTTTAGAAATGAACATTGGCATTGTTTCGAGATACATTCTTTAATATACGGAACTAACAAAGACGATTATCTGACGCTTATCAATACCAAACTAAACCAATTAAGAACGTATTTATTAACGGCAAGTCATATAGTTCTGACTTTTGGTACTGCATGGGTATATCGGCTTTTAGCAAGTCAAAGTATTGTTGCTAATTGCTTTAAAATTCCCCAAAAGGAGTTTGAAAAAGAATTACTCACTACGGATCAAATTTTAAAATCTGTAATAAATATAATTTCATTAATCAATACTAAAAACCTAAAAGCCTCCCTGTTGTTGACAGTTTCTCCGGTAAGGCACTTAAAGAATGGTTTTATAAAAAACAATCTAGGAAAAGCTCATTTAATAGTTGCTATTCAAGAGGCATTAGTTCGATCAAATTTACCCAATCTCCATTATTTTCCTTCCTACGAACTCATGATGGACGAGTTAAGAGATTACCGATTTTATAAAGAAGATATGATACACCCTAACAATACTGCAATTGATATCATTTGGGAATCATTTAGTAAAGCCTGGATATCTTCTGATACGACAACTACTCAAAAATTGATAGGAACGATTCAAAGCGGTTTAAGTCATCATCCTTTTGATGCAACTAGTAAACAGCACCAACTTTTTTTAAAAGATTTAAAGACGAAAATTAATCAAGTTGAAAAAAAATTCCCACACATTAAATTTTAAACTCTTTTTTTATTTTGTTTACAAAATCTAACTTTTCCCAGGTAAATGTTTCGACAGTTTTAGTGACTTTTTTACCATCTCCTGCATAAAAAGTCAATTCTTTTTCCTGTGGTATTCTTCCCATGTGACCATACGATGCAGATTCTAAATAAATGGGATTTCTTAATTTTAAACGTGTTTCAATAGCTGCTGGTCGCATATCAAAGATACCCTCTACTACTTTAGAAATTTCACTGTCTTTCATAATTATATTTGAAGTGCCATACGTATTTACATTGATAGACGTGGGCTTTGCAACACCAATCGCATAACTTACCTGTACTAATACTTCCTTACAAATTCCCGCAGCAACTAAATTTTTTGCAACATGCCTGGAGGCATAAGCAGCGCTTCGATCCACTTTGCTGGGATCTTTACCACTAAAAGCTCCGCCACCATGAGCTCCTTTACCTCCGTAAGTATCTACAATTATTTTTCTTCCTGTTAATCCAGTATCTCCATGTGGACCACCGATAACAAATTTTCCTGTAGGATTGATATGGTAGGTAATATCGTCGTTAAATAAGGCTTTTGCATCGGGAGCTAACTGCGCGATCACTCTTGGAATTAAAATCGATTTTAAATCTGATTCGATTTTACGTAACATCTTACCATCCTCATCGAATTCATCATGTTGAGTCGAAATAACAATGGTATCTATTCTAATAGGTTTATTATCTTCACTGTATTCAATAGTAACTTGACTTTTTGCATCTGGTCTTAAATAATTGATTTCATTACATTCTCTTCTTATTTTTGCCAATTCGATTAAAATTCGATGACTTAAATCAAGTGCTAAAGGCATATAATTTTCCGTTTCATTAGTCGCATAACCAAACATCATTCCCTGGTCTCCAGCGCCCTGCTCCTCACCATCTTTTTTATCTACGCCTTGATTGATTTCTGGAGATTGTTCGTGAATAGAAGAAAATACACCACAAGAATCTCCATCAAACTTATATTCGCTTTTGGTGTAACCAATTTTCTTGATGACATCTCTTGCTATTTTTTGGACATCTAAATAAGTATTACTTTTCACTTCCCCTGCTAACACAACTTGTCCTGTGGTTACTAATGTTTCACAAGCAACTTTTGATTGAGGATCAAAAGCTAGAAAATGATCAACTAGTGCATCACTAATTTGATCAGCAACTTTATCTGGATGTCCTTCAGAAACACTTTCTGACGTAAATAAATAAGCCATAAATGGATAATTTTAATTTAATTTTTTTTAAAAAAAGTGATTGCAGCCTGCTGGGAGAACAAGATCGCTTAAGGATCGTTGTTTTACGTTTTAGCATTTATTGTTACTTTGCGTTGTTGTAACAGAGGTTGCAATCAGTCAAATTTTTCCTCTTTTGATTTTTCAAAAATACATCTTTTCTTGTAAAGATTTTAATTAATTTAAGATTGATATTGTAATTATTTTATTTTTTAAGATTAGTCTATATTAGCTCCTTTCAAAAAAATGATGAAAAAGTATATTTCTATTCTACTAATGATGGTTTGTTATTCATGTTTTTCACAGGAAAACAACCATCACAGTTATTTATTAGAGGGAAGTTATTTTTACGGTAATATTTACAATCATAATTCTGATATTTCTCATTTAATTCAAGGGCATCCAACAGGAGTTTTTCTGTCATTTGATAAGAAAACTTTTGGATTAAAGGAATGGCAAAAAAAATATAATTTTCCAGACTGGGGTTTTTCATTGGTATATAAAGATTTAAAAAATAAAAGCCTAGGTGAAAATTACGGGTTGTATGCTAATTATAATTTCTATTTGTTTAAGAGAAATTTACAATTAAGTTTGGGGACTGGACTTGCACTAAACACCAATCCTTATGACCAAGATTCTAATTATTTGAATATTGCATATGGAACACGGCTGCTAAGTTCAAGTTTTATAAAAGCAAATTTCATTAAAAGTAGCGTTTGGAGAGGTCTAGGATTTCAAGCGGGACTCATGTTCATTCATTATTCTAACGGAAACACCAAGGCCCCTAATACAAGTACTAATTCATTTTTAATCAATGCAGGATTAAAT
>Ga0228634_1000298_pt1 | contig 41599 bp, 23 predicted proteins | sample 42DmetaG_FD_190063 | JGI IMG/M metagenome (GOLD analysis project Ga0228634, IMG submission 190063) | Seawater microbial communities from Monterey Bay, California, United States - 42D | ecosystem: Environmental > Aquatic > Marine > Coastal | place: USA: California | collected 2016-09-27 | reverse complement strand
CTGTTGTTGTACATCCTGCATTATCTGCAGATAAAACATATGTACCTGCACCCAATATTGTAGCATCTGCAACTGGTGTAACTCCATCTGACTCAAAATAACTTATAGTCCCTATATCTGTTGACCAGTAAGTAGCGTCTGTTAAATCTACTGTACTTCCACTACATATTATTGTATCTTGAACCGTTAATATTGGTACTGTGTTTACTGTAATTGTTACGTTACCTGTAGTTGTACATCCTGCATTATCTGCGGATAAAACATATGTACCTGCACCCAATATTGTAGCATCTGAAACTAGTGTAACTCCATCTGACTCAAAATAACTTATAGTCCCTATATCTGTTGACCAATAAGTAGCATCTGTTAAATCTACTGTAGATGGTGAACAAATAGTTGTATCTTGAATAGTTAAAGTTGGTGCAATATCAGTTACATTTACACTAGCAGTTGAAATACATCCTGCATTATCTGCAGATAAAACATATGTACCAGCACCCAATATTGTAGCATCTGCAACTGGTGTAACTCCATCTGACTCAAAATAACTTATAGTCCCTATATCTGTTGACCAATAAGTAGCGTCTGTTAAATCTACTGTAGATGGTGAACAAACAGTTGTATCTTGGATAGTTAAAGTTGGAGTTGTATTTACTGTAATTGTTACGTTACCTGTTGTTGTACATCCTGCATTATCTGCAGATAAAACATATGTACCTGCACCCAATATTGTAGCATCTGCAACTGGTGTAACTCCATCTGACTCAAAATAACTTATAGTACCTATATCTGTTGACCAATAAGTAGCATCTGTTAAATCTACTGTACTTCCACTACATATTATTGTATCTTGGATAGTTAAAGTTGGTGTTTGAACAACATTGATACTTCCAGACACACTTGCGTCAGGAGTACAACCTCCTTGAGTTAGTAAAGTATAATTTATTGTGCCTGCAACTGAAGGCGTTCCAGAGATAGTGTAAACCCCACCAGCTAGATTACCTGTTACACCTAAAGGAAATGCGTCACCAGTTCCATTATCAATACTTGCAACCCCACCAGTAACATCATAAGTAATTGGAGTAATTGGAGTACCTGTACAAACATCTTGAGCGTCTGTTCCAAATACTGATGATAAAGTGATAGAAGATTCTTCAACTACAACATTTACAGGTCCTCCACCATCATTAGCAGGATTCACATCTGCAACACCTGCAATCACTGAAGTAGAATATGTAAACACATAAGTACCAGGTAAAGACAAATCACACGTAGACGCAAAGTTCACTAAGTAATTCTGATTTCCAGCAATTGTACCAGTAGTAACATCTTCAGTAAATGACTGAACAATAGGCCCAGTGACATTAACAGTTACCCTTACATTACTTGTAACAAAATTAAAAACTGTAGCCTCTTTATTCTCAATAACGACACTTATTGACTGTGCAGGATCAGGACAAATTGTAGCAAATGTCGAAGGTGTTTGCAGAAACGTAGCACCAACATCTTGCCCAAAGCTTGTATTTAACAACAAAAAAACGCTAAAGAACGCTAATAACTTTCTCATAATCATTATTTTAAAAAGCAATATTTAAAATCGAACTCTACTAGATTCAACTTAATCGAGTTAAGCCTAATACAGTAAACATCTTGCAATAATAACACTTTATTTTAAATTACACACACAATTTCTCCATTAACTACGTATTAAATAGGTGATAAGTTACCATAGAGTGAATTTTTGATTTAACATAAAATACTGAAAGAAAAATCAACAAAGAATATGCTTAATAATTCATATTTTTTAATTTACATTTGTAATCCAAAAAAAATATAACATGAAAGTAAAGGAAATAAGATCTAAATTCTTTGAGTTTTTTGAGTCAAAAGTACATACAATTGTTCCTTCAGCTCCGATGGTTTTAAAAAACGACCCTACTTTGATGTTCACAAACGCAGGAATGAATCAATTTAAAGATTATTTCCTTGGGAATTCAGAACCTAAACACGTAAGAATTGCAAATTCTCAGAAATGCCTTCGCGTTTCAGGGAAACACAATGATTTAGAAGAAGTTGGAGTGGACACCTACCATCATACCATGTTTGAAATGCTAGGAAATTGGTCATTTGGAGATTACTTCAAAGAAGAAGCAATATCTTGGGCTTGGGAACTCCTAACTGAAGTATATAAAATACCTGTAGACCAACTCTACATTACCATTTATGAAGGAGATAAAGCAGATGGTTTAGCTATTGATGAAGAAAGCTTAAACATTTGGAAAAAATATATTCCAGAGGATAGGATTATTCCTGCTTCCAAAAAAGATAATTTTTGGGAAATGGGAGAAACAGGACCATGCGGTCCATGCACAGAAATCCACATTGACATCCGCTCTTTAGAAGAAAGGCAAAAAACTTCAGGAAAAGATTTGGTTAACCAAGATCACCCTCAGGTTATAGAAATTTGGAACAATGTTTTCATGGAATTTAACCGTAAAGCAAATGGAAGCTTAGAGCCTTTGCCTAACAAACATGTTGATACTGGTATGGGACTCGAACGTTTAGCAATGGCGCTTCAAGGAAAACAATCTAATTATGATACCGATTTATTCCAAACATTAATTAAAAGCCTCGAAAAAGTATCAGGTAAAAAATATGGAACAAACGAAGAAACAGATATTGCATTAAGGGTTATTTCGGATCACATTAGAGCTATTGCTTTCTCCATAGCTGATGGACAATTACCTTCAAACACAGGGGCAGGATATGTAATCAGGAGAATCCTCAGAAGAGCAATTCGATACGGGTACCAAACACTAGGGTTAAAAGAGCCCTTTATGTGTGAATTATCTAACGTTTTAAGAGAAGTAATGGGTAATCCATTTGAAGAACTCATCAATCAAAAAGATATTATATACAAAGTAATTAAAGAAGAAGAAATCAGTTTTTTCAGAACATTAGAATTAGGAATTAAACGCATAGAAGGAATCATTGCTTCAACAAAAGAAAATAAGAAGTCAGTTATTGACGGAGTTGCTGTATTTGAACTTTATGATACATTCGGTTTCCCTATTGATTTAACCTCTTTAATTGCTAGAGAAAATGGATTAACTATCGATGAAGTTGCTTTCGATATTGAACTACAAAAACAAAAAGACAGGTCTAGAGCGGCTACATCTTTTCAGACTGATGATTGGGTTCAGGTGAACAGTGATGTTTCTACAGAGTTTTTGGGATATGATGATTACCATTTAAAAGTTAACATCATAAAATATAGAAAAGTAAGTCAAAAAAAGAAAGAATTCTATCAATTGGTTTTCGATAAAACTCCTTTCTACCCTGAAGGTGGTGGTCAAGTCGGTGACCAAGGATTTATTTCTGCAAATGAGGAGAAAGTTCAAATATTTAACACTAAAAAGGAGAACAATTTAATTATTCACCTAACCGAAAAATTACCGACCTCAATCAACTCCACTTTTGATGCTCAAATTAATTTTTCTAATAGGATTAGTACGGCAAAAAACCATTCAGCTACCCACCTTATGCATGAAGCTTTAAGATCTGTACTTGGAGATCACGTTGAACAAAAAGGTTCTTTGGTTAACAGTAAATATTTAAGGTTTGATTTTTCTCATTTCTCAAAAGTTACTGATGAAGAATTAAAACAGATTGAACAAATAGTTAATAAAGACATTCAAGAAAAAATAGCTTTACACGAAAAAAGGAACACCCCAATTGAAGAAGCAAAAACAATGGGAGCAAAAGCATTATTCGGAGAGAAGTATGGTGAAGAAGTAAGGGTGATCCAATTTGGTAAATCAATAGAATTATGTGGAGGATGTCATGTTGCTAACACAAGTGATATTGGTGTTTTTAAAATAACTACAGAAACTGCAGTTGCTGCTGGAATAAGAAGAATTGAAGCTATAACTGGAGAAACAGCGATTAATTACTTTAAAGAAAAAGAAGCACTTTTGGATGAAATTAATTCGCTATTGAAAAACCCAAAAGATATTGTTAAACAGATTGCTGATACTTTAGCTAATAATCAAAAATTAACAAAAGAGGTTGAAAAATTCCAGGCTGAAAAAGCAAAAAATATCAAGACATCTCTTAAAGATAAAATTCAAACAATTGGAAACATTAGTTTCTTAGGAGAATCTGTAGAATTGGACGGCGGTTCAATAAAAGATATTTTATTCCAACTAAAAGGTGAACAAGAAAATTTTGTTGGAGTACTAGGAGGTAAAAATGAGGATAAGTGTACATTAAGCATTATTATATCAGAATCAGTAGTTTCAGATTTAAAACTGGATGCTGGTAAAATGATTCGAGAAGTATCGAAACACATCCAAGGTGGTGGAGGCGGACAAGCATTCTTCGCTACAGCTGGGGGAAAAAATGCTCAAGGACTACCTCTTGCTATAGCTGAAATAAAAGAAAAAATGAATGTGAATTGAAGGTTTTAATTGTTTCTTATTATTGGCCACCAAGTGGAGGTTCTGGAGTACAAAGATGGATGTATTTTACGAAATACCTACAATCTTTCGGTATAGAACCAATAATTGTAACAATTGACCCAAAGTCTGCTTCTTATAATACTTTTGACGAAAGTTTATTAAAGGAAGTCAGCTCCGTTCGAACGATTCATACACAAGGAGGATTTCAAATCTTGAAATTGTATTCTTTTTTAAAGTCAGGAAGTGCTAATAAAAAAATTCCTACTGGTAATTTGGGAAGCAAAGCACCTTCATTTTTTGATAAAATTGCGAGCAAAGTTAGAGCTAACTATTTCATCCCTGACGCTCGAGTTTCTTGGAATAAAAAAGCGTTACCTGAAATTCAAAAGATAATTAAAGAAGAGGGAATTGATTTGTTTATTACAACAGGTCCTCCCCACTCTACACATTTGTTAGGATTAGCGGTGAGAAAATCTTTCCCAAGTATAAAATGGATTGCTGATTTTAGAGATCCATGGAGAGAGGTTTATTACAACAACTTGTTCAAACGCTCTAAAAAATCTGACGAAAAAGATGCTCTATTTGAAAAAGAAGTAATTGAAAAATCGGACATAATTCTAACTGTAGGACCTTCAATGGCAGAGTTGCTTTCCAGTAAAACGTCAAACCCTTCAAAAGTTAAATACATCTTAAATGGATTTGAAGCGAGTAAAATAGACGGTTTAACAAGACAAAAACATCCTGATTTTACGATTACTCATGTTGGTGTTTGGACTTTACAACAACCTTTTCAAGAAGTAGCTGATGCCCTACAACAAGTATTAAAAGATCATTCAGATTGGAAAATCAATTTTAGATTGGTTGGGAATATACATGAAGATATCTTTCAAGCATTACAAGAAGTGAAAGGTTTAACTGTTGAATTAGTAGGTAAAGTAGATCACCAAACAGCCCTTCAAGAAATGATGAACGCAGATGTTCTATTGAACTGCCTAGCAAACATGAAACAATCAAAGCTTTTGATTTCAGGTAAATTGATGGAGTACTTGGCAACAGGAAATAACACAATTATTATTGGTAATCCAGAAGGTGATGCTGCTCATTTAGCTAAACCAATTCCAAATGCAGAAGTTGTATCACCTAATGATATTAATTCTCTAAAAATAATCTTTGAAAAATTCTATTCATCAGGAAGAGCTAATCACCAACCTCATCCAAGTATTTATAATTACACGAGAAAAAATACAGCAAAAGAATTAAAAGAGTTAATTGAAAACCTATAATCAAAATTTTCAATCAAATCATCTTCATTTTATCGGTAATACTATTTCTTATTGCAATACATTTTTACATCCTCTCCAGAAATTTCAGTACCACATAAAATCACTAACCTTTCAACTATATTTCTTAACTCCCTTATATTTCCTGTCCAATTAATTTTCTGAAGTTCTAAAATAGCTTTGTCTGAAAATGCTTTTCTAACAACACCTTGATCATTACAAATTTGAGTTAAAAAATGTTCAGCTAATAAAGCAATGTCTTCTTTTCGGTCATTTAACGATGGAACATGAATTAAAATAACAGCTAAACGATGGTATAAATCTTCTCTAAACCGCCCTTCTTTGATTTCTTCTTGAAGGTTTTTGTTAGTTGCTGCAACCAATCTACAATTAACTTTAACATCTCTCTCTCCTCCTACTCTCTGGATTACATTTTCTTGCAATGCTCTTAAAACTTTCGCTTGAGCAGCCAAGCTCATGTCTCCAATTTCATCTAGAAACAAAGTTCCACCTGAAGCCAATTCAAACTTTCCTTTTTTGTCTTTAATAGCTGAAGTAAAAGCTCCTTTCATATGCCCGAACAATTCACTTTCAATCAATTCTCCTGGAATAGATGCACAGTTAACTTCAATAAAAGGCATCTTACTTCTACTACTATTGTCATGAAGAGATCGAGCTACCAGTTCTTTACCAGTACCGTTTTCGCCAGTAATCATTACTCTTGCATCAGAAGGAGCTACTTTTTGAATCATTTCTTTGATATGAACGATTCCATCCGTTTCTCCAATAATTGAATCTCCTTTAAAACGTTTAACTGTTTTTTTAAGTTGAATTGTTTCCTGAACTAATTGTGTTTTCTCTTTAGCATTACGAATCGTAATTAAAATTCGATTTAAGTCTAACGGTTTTTCGATAAAATCAAACGCTCCATTCTTAATAGCCTGGACAGCTGTCTCAATATTTCCATGTCCACTGATTAAAATGATTGGTGTTTCTGAATTCGCTTTCATTAAAGCATCCAGTACTTCCATTCCATCCATTTGTGGCATTTTTATATCACAAAATATTAGATCAAAAACAGTTGAAGTTGCTTTTTCAAACCCTTCTTTTCCATTTTCTGCCTCTTCAATTTCAAATCCTTCAAACTCTAAAATTTCTCTTAGTGCTCTTCTAATTGCTTTTTCGTCGTCTATAATTAATATTTTACTCATGTCTATTAGCTGTTAGTTTTTAGCTGTTAGTTTTTAGCTAGAAATTAGCTTAAATTAAACAACTAACAATAATTTATATACTTATCCAGTCTTTTTATTATCTGTACACCTTAAAAACTTAGTGCTATAATTGTAAATTTATCAAAACTTGTGCCACTAACAACAAGTTAAAATGAAATAAAATAATTCTAAGGTATCTAATGGTTCGTCTAGAATAAATAAAATTCATTATCTTCGCAATTGAATAAATATAAATAGCATGAATTACGATATTATAGTTATAGGAAGTGGACCTGGTGGTTACGTAACGGCAATTAGAGCATCACAATTAGGTTTAAAAACCGCCATTATTGAAAGAGAATCTTTAGGAGGTATCTGTCTAAACTGGGGATGTATTCCAACAAAAGCTCTTTTAAAAAGTGCTAATGTTTTCGAATATTTATCACATGCAAATGATTATGGTATCACTGTAAAAGATGCTAAGGCTGATTTTGGTGCTATGGTTGATAGAAGTCGTGGTGTTGCTAGTGGAATGAGTAATGGTATTCAGTTTTTGATGAAAAAGAATAAAATTGATGTCATTAATGGTTCTGGAAAAATTAAAGCTGGAAAAAAAGTGGACGTAACTGATGCTGATGGTAAGGTAACTGAATACACTGCTGACAAAGGGCTAATTATAGCTACAGGTGCTCGTTCTCGTCAATTACCAAATTTACCTCAAGATGGTGAAAAAATAATTGGTTATAGAGAAGCAATGACATTAAAAACACAACCTAAGAAAATTGTAGTTGTTGGTTCAGGAGCAATAGGAGTTGAATTTGCTTATTTTTATAATGCAATTGGAACAGAAGTAACAGTTGTAGAATACTTACCAAACATTGTTCCTGTTGAGGATAATGATGTTTCAAAGCAATTAGAAAAGTCTTTCAAAAAAGCTGGTATAAATGTAATGACGAACTCATCAGTTGAGTCAGTTGATACAAAAGGTAAAGGATGTGTTGTTACTGTTAAAACCGCTAAAGGAGAAGAGAAAATCGAATGTGATGTAGTTCTTTCTGCAGTTGGTATTCAAGCAAACATTGAAAATATAGGATTAGAAGAAGTTGGAATTGTAGTTGATAAAGGAAGAGTTTTAGTAAATGATTTCTACCAAACGAACATCCCTGGATATTATGCAATCGGTGACATCGTTCCTGGTCCAGCTTTAGCACACGTTGCTTCAGCAGAAGGGATAATCTGTGTTGAAAAAATTGCTGGTCATTCTCCTGAAGCTTTAGATTACGGAAACATCCCTGGATGTACTTACTGTAACCCTGAAGTAGCATCAGTTGGTATCACTGAGAAAGATGCCAAAGAACAAGGATTAGACATTAAAATTGGTAAATTCCCTTTTTCTGCATCAGGTAAAGCTAGTGCTGCTGGAGCAAAAGACGGATTTGTTAAATTAATTTTTGATGCTAAATATGGTGAATTACTAGGAGCTCATATGATCGGTGCAAATGTAACTGAAATGATTGCTGAAATTGTTTCTATCAGAAAACTAGAAACTACAGGTCACGACATTATTAAAACGGTTCACCCACACCCAACAATGTCAGAAGCAATTATGGAAGCTGCTGCTGCTGCATACGGTGAAGTGATTCATTTATAAGAAAATCAATATGAAACATGAAAAAGCTGTCTTGAAAAAGACGGCTTTTTTTATGAAGCATATAAAACCAATTTAAGTAACATCAGTAAACTACTAGTTTTACAATACTGCTTTTAACTTTTGTTTGAACCTTCAAAAAATAAACACCACTTCTTAAAAAACCTCCCTCATATTCCCATTCGTTACTATTGACGAATTCAGTAAATAAGACTTCTCCAAACTGATTCATCATAGTAATGTTTTCAATCTGTTGGTTGACAGAAATTTTAAATTCCTTTGAAGTCGGATTTGGAATTACTTTAACACTTTGGTTGTTTTTAATTGAATCTACTCCTAATTTAGAACAATTCTCCCCATCCATATAACTCATGGTGTAAAAATCAATATCGCAGGCAAATTCTGGATGATCAATGAAAGGATTCCTGTTTCCTTGAACGGAAGCAATATAGTCATTTCTAGCTATCTCCCAATTGCTCGGAGGGTCAATTAAATTCCATTTTTTTAATATGTATTGATTTTGGCCATAAGGAATTGATGAACTTATAAAAGGCTTTAAACTCCAATTTTCACTATTAGAATGGTACGCCGTACACATATAAAAAACACATCTTGCAGCATCTCCTTTATGTTGATCTCTAGGTTCAAAAACTAGTTCCCCTTGGTTATTATAACCAAATTTAGAATCAAAATAGGATGAAATCACTTGATCAACTTCACCTAAAGGATAATTACTTCTTGTTTCATTTACATTTTTAAAAATAACTGGAAATAAATGATGTAAATCTTGATATTCAGGTTTTTCTGGATTATTTGACGGATTTGAAGGCATCCAATTATGACAATAACTATGTTCTCTACTAAACCCAGTTTCCGACCAATCAAAAGGTAAGTCAAAAACAACCTTTTCACCACTATACACACAAGTTATCACATATTGATTATTCAAAGTATCCCTTATTTCAAAAGGAATCAATATATTAACAGTATAATCTGAATAAGGAAAAGATGTATGATTTGAGATTGTAGATGTTAATTGACTTAAGAAACTTTCATCTTTCAAAATAACATTAGAATAATAGTCACTTGGTTGCATTGACACTGGAGTAATAATATTACCTTCTAAACCATTGGATTGATTATAATTCAGAAAAGATTCTTGACCATTATAGGCTAATATTTTAAAAAAATAATTAGTATTAGCTAAAATTGATTTAGGTTTAATTAGTTTAGAAGTGTCGTTTGAGACCACCATCCAATCACCAATGTAGTTACCTATTTTATAACTTACCCCATCACTTATTGATAAGGGGGTATTTTGATTACTTTTTAACACTAGAAAACCATCCGCAACTTTATCATATTCAAAATTCATTTCTAATGAATACGTCTTCATATCTGAAAAGTATAAATTTGATAAATCCCCTATTGGTTCAGAAGCTTTCTCACCAGCTATTCCTTTTAAATTGAGTTTAAAAACATCGGAATTATTAACGTAAATATAAAGTAAGACGTAATTAGAACCTTCAACAGTTGGATTAAAAACAATTTTTAATGTGTCTACAGACATTGAATCGATTTCACTAACCAGAGTGTTACCAAAAGAATATGAACCAAAAACATCCTCAATTATTTTAACAGAGTCTATCAATAGATCTACATTGCCAATATTCTCTAATAATAAATTTACGGTATCCAGTTCCCCTATGTCTGGACCTGAAATAAATTGAGAAGATCCATTTTTTAAAAATATATTATTAATAGAACACCTTAACTTAGGATATGGTAAATTAGCTCCTAGACTAATAGAAACATCATCTAAGCCAACGTTTCCAATCGCCTTATTTAAATACTTGAAGCGAATAAACCTAGTATTTTCATTTAAAGTGTCATGAAATAGTGTATAAGTTGTTGGCAAATTATTATAGCCTTTTATAACCGACCAATTACTCCCATTAATAGATTCTTCAACAATAAAATCTCCTCCAGAAAAAAGATTTCCAACAATAAAGTAACTTAAAACCCCTGGAGATTCTTCGAAATGAATTTCTAGATAATCTGCTGAATTATCAAACTTTAAAGCGGGAGGTGTATTTCCTGACGCAGAATAATATGCAGTATTTTTAGTCTTCCATCCATTTGGTAAACTAAGCGAGTCAAAACCATAAGAAGTTGGTAAGTTAGCTTGTCCTTCAGACGCAAAGGATAAAATTATACCAAAAAATATACATATGAATTTTAACATCGATTTAAGTTGAAGTTAGATTATTACTTTATTTTGCTATTTTCGACTTTTATTTAATGAAACAAATATATAAAAAACACTATGAAAAAAATCATATTAGTTATCAATCTTATTCTATTCAATTTCACTTTCGCTCAGGAATTAACGAATGAAAAAATTTGGAACTCCAATGAATTTAGAATGAAATATGTAAGTGGTTTTAACTCTATGAAAGATGGAGTTCACTTTACCAAACTTAGTCAAAATAAAGACTCTTTATATATCTCAAAACATAAATTCACTAACTACAAAGGAAGTGGAGAAACAATACTTAACCTATCAAGCTATTCCAAAATTATACCTACCCATTCAATTAACGGCTATCAATTTAATAATTCTGAAGATAAACTTATCATAAAAACATCCTCCAAACCTATTTACCGAAGAAGCTATACTGCTATTCATTATTTATACGATTTAAATACACACACGTTAGAAGCATTATCCGAAAAATATACTCCTCAAACACAAGTAGAGTATTCACCTAATGGACAGCAAATTTCATTTATTTACAACAATAATATTTACATAAAAGATTTACATACAAAAGCTATTGTACAAATTACAAATGATGGGATTTCAAATAAAATCATCAACGGAACTACTGATTGGGTTTATGAGGAAGAGTTTGCAATAACAAAAGGGTATTATTGGTCTCCTAATTCTGAAAACATTGCCTTCTTAAAATTTGATGAATCTAAAGTTAAGGAGGTAAATATGCCAATCTATGGAACCCTCTACCCTCAACAAGAAACATTTAAATACCCAAAAGCAGGAGAAGATAATTCACTTGTCACCTTAAACATACATGATCTAACCATTAATGAGACACAACAGATACAACTTCAAAATTATGAATATATCCCAAGATTTAGGTGGGCAGTGAAAGAGAATACTCTAATCGCTTTGACTCTTAATCGCCATCAAAATCATTTAAAAATTCATCATATTAAACAAGAAAAGGAACAATTTTCATCAAAAGTATTCTACTCTGAACAAAGTGAGACCTATATTGAAATAGACGATAATTTAGAAATAATGAGTGACAACTCTTTACTATTAACGAGTGAAAAAAGTGGTTTTAAACATTTATACAAGTTAGATTTCAATGGAAAAATTAGTCAAATTACAAATGGAAATTGGGATGTTATAGATTTCTATGGTATTGATGAAAAAAAGAATCTACTCTTTTACACATCTTCAGAAACAGGAACAATTAACAAGAGTATTTATCAAGTAAAGATAAATGGAAAAGAAAAAAAAATAATCTCATCTAAAGAAGGTTATTCAGAAGCTGATTTTTCAAAAGGAATGAAGTATTTCATTAAAACATACTCGACAGCAAACATTCCTAACCATTATTCTCTCTGTAATTCGAATGGAAAAGAACTATCTGTAATAGAGGATAATAAAAGGTTGAAGTACTCCTTAGAAAAATATAACTTAAGTGATAAATACTTCTTTAAACTAAAAGGTAAAGTAGATAGTTTAAATGCTTCAATCATTAAGCCAAAAAACTTTGACCCTATGAAGAAATACCCTGTTTATCTTCATGTGTATGGTGGCCCAGGAAGCAATACCGTTTTAAATAGATTTAAAGGCTCAGAATACCTATACCATCAATTACTGGCCAACAAAGGATACCTTGTTATCTCTATTGACCCAAGAGGAACAATGTATAGAGGAGTTAAATTTAAAAAATCAACCTACTTACAACTAGGAAAGTTAGAGCTTGAAGATATAACTGAAGCCATCAAAAACTTTTCAAAAAATAACGAATTTGTAGATTCAAACCGAATCGGAATTCAAGGTTGGAGTTTTGGAGGTTATTTAACCTCACTAGCCATGACAAAAGGTAATCATTTATTCAAAATGGGAATTGCAATTGCTCCAGTAACAAATTGGAAGTTTTATGACAATATCTATACCGAACGATTTATGCAAACCCCAGAGGAGAACAAAGTAGGCTATTCTGAAAACTCACCAATCAATTTTGCTAAAAATTTAGAAGGAGAATTCTTGATTGTGCACGGTTCTGCAGACGACAACGTTCACCTTCAAAACACACTAGAGATGATTGAAGCATTAGTTCAGGCTGATAAACATTTTGAATCTTTTATATACCCAAACAAAAACCATGGTATTTATGGTGGAAATACTCGTAATCATCTGTTTAACATGATGCTTAAATTTACAGTTAACAACTTATGAATAGTTTAAATATTACCCATAAATTTTATATATTGAAAAAAGTTCAATTTTATTCAACAATCAGTTTTAAATACAGATTTTGTTTATTAATTTAGTGTCCGAATAAGAATTGATTAAAATAAAACATATAATAATGGGTGAAATTGCTAAGTTAGAGTTAAATGGTGTCGTTTATGAGTTTCCTGTAATTGAAGGTACTGAAAATGAAAAGGCTATTGATATTAGTGCTTTAAGAGGAAAAACAGGTTATATTACAATTGATCCTGGATTTAAAAACACTGGTAGTACTACAAGTGCTATAACTTACTTAGACGGAGAGCAAGGTGTTTTAAAATACAGAGGTTACCCAATTGAACAATTAGCTGAAAAAGCTAGCTTTATTGAGGTTGCTTATCTATTAATATATGGCAACTTACCTTCTCAATCAGAATTAGACACTTTTACAAACAGTATTACTAAGCATACATTGGTTCATGAAGACATGAAGCAATTCTTTGAAGCTTACCCAGCAAAAGCTCATCCAATGGGAGTTTTAGCTTCTATGGTTTCTTCACTTTCTACATTTTACCCAGAATCATTAGATGCTGAAAGAACACAAGACGCGAAAGATCTTACAATTCATCGATTATTAGCAAAACTGCCTACTTTAGCAGCTTGGTCATATAAAAATGCAATGCGTCACCCATTTATGTATCCAAAAAATGACTTAGACTATTGCGCAAATTTCATGCACATGATGTTTGCAATGCCAACTGAAGATTATACAGTTGATCCTGTTATTGTAACAGCTTTAAATAAACTATTGATTCTTCATGCTGACCATGAGCAAAATTGTTCTACTGCAACAGTAAGAGTTGTTGGTTCTTCAAAAACTAACTTGTACTCTTCAGTGTCCGCAGGTATATCTGCTTTGTGGGGTCCTCTTCATGGAGGTGCTAATCAAGCAGTTTTAGAGATGCTTGAAAAAATCCAAAACGATGGTGGAGACGTTGATAAATGGGTATTAAAAGCTAAGGATAAAAATGATTCTTTCCGTTTGATGGGATTTGGACATAGAGTATATAAAAACTTCGATCCAAGAGCAAAAATCATCAAAAAAGCTTGTGATGATATTTTAGAAAAATTAAATATTAATGATCCTTTATTGACTATCGCTAAAAAGTTAGAGCAAGTAGCATTAGAAGATGATTACTTTAAATCAAGAAACTTGTATCCAAATGTTGATTTCTATTCAGGGATTATATATAGAGCGTTAGGAATACCTACAGAAATGTTTACTGTTATGTTTGCAATCGGAAGATTACCTGGATGGATTGCACAATGGAAAGAGATGACTGAAGCAGGAGAACCAATTGGAAGACCAAGACAAGTATACACAGGAGAATTAACAAGAGATTATGTTGATTTAGATAAAAGATAATTTAACAACACATAAAAAAAGCGACCTAGATGGTCGCTTTTTTATGTGTTATAATTTTATGAAGATAAAATCATCGGGTTAATTTTCTTCTTCAATATTTGTTTGAAATTTTGCTCTTTTAGATCCTTCATAAATTGAAAACTTTCTAAAGCTACATTCTAAGTCACCATTATATAATTTAATTCTTCTTTCTGGCCTTAAACCTATAGACTTAAAACCTTCTTCGCTTGCTGAAATAACCCAACAAACATACCCTTTCATAGAGCCTTTCATAAAGTCTCCTAATTCAGAATACATTTCTTCGATGTTATCCCCCATTCTTTCACCATACGGAGGGTTTGTCACCATAACACCTGGAGCTTCATCGATATTTTTAATATCTTGAAACGAACTTATTTCCGCTGAAATAAAACGACCGACAGCAACTCCTCTTAAGTTTCTTTTTGTTTTCATGATCATATCTGGTTCAATATCATAGCCAACAATTTTACAAGGTAAAGAACTACATTTACTGTTAGCTGACTCATAAACCTCATCCCATAACTTCTGATCAAAATTTAAAAAGTTTTTGAAAGCATAATGTTGTCTTTCTATATTTGAAGGTATATTAGCAGCTAACATACCTGCTTCAATCAGAAGTGTTCCAGATCCACAAAAAGGATCTATAAAATTTGACTTTCTATCCCAGCCAGACATTCTTATTAAAGCGGCCGCTACTACTTCATTTAAAGGAGCCTCACCAGCAGTTTGTCTATAACCTCTTTGAAACAAAGGTACACCACTAGTATTTAAAGATATTGTTACACTTTTATCGTTGATATAAACATCAAATAAAACTTGAGGTGATTTAACATTTACATCTGGTCTTTCATTATACCTATCTCTAAACGTGTCAACAATAGCGTCTTTCACTAATAAAAATGGATATTGAGTATGGTTAAAAATATCAGAAAAAACAGCACCTTTAACAGCAAAGTTTTTATCAACATCAAAGTACTTAGTCCAATCAATTTTAGAAGCTTTCTTAAATAAATCCTCTTCAGACCGTACAAAAAAGCTTTCTATTTCAACAAGAACAGTAATGGCACATCTAATATTTAAGTTCAAGAAATAAACATCCTTCCAAGAACCTTGAATTTGAACTGCTCTATTTAAAATTTTTATATCAGAATAACCAAATTCTTCTAGCTCTTCTTTTAAAACCTCTTCTAAACCGAAAAAAGTTTTTAACGTTATAGTTACATTGTCTTTTACTGTTAAATCTTCCTTCATGTTTTTTTATATTATTACCGTGATAAGCATTTCTAATTAGTATTTTTGTACAAAAGTAATCAAATTGATGCCAAGAATCAGAAATATTTTTATAGTTGTATTTATTTGCTCTTTTATTAGTATAGAAGCATTATCACAAGAAAAAATTGGACTGGTACTTAGTGGCGGAGGTGCTACGGGGCTTGCGCATATTGGCGTTTTAAAGGCGCTTGAAGAAAAAGGTTTTGAAATTAATTATATTACAGGAACATCTGCAGGAGCTTTAGTCGGAGCTCTTTATTCATCTGGATATAGCCCAGAAGAAATTGAAGACTATGTTTTACACCCAGATTTTCAGCTAATAACACTAGGTAAACATAAAATTGAACAACGATTTCTCATTAGAGAAGAAGAGCAAGATGCAAACCTATTTAATTTAGAGTTCTCGGCAAAAAAACCTTTAAAACAATCTCTTCCAACCAATATAATATCCTCCTCATTTTTAGATTTTGAAATGTTTAAATTACTTGCTCCAGCAAGTGCTTATGCAGAAAATAATTTTGATAGTCTTTTTGTACCTTTTCGCTGTGTGTCATCCGATATTACAAACAAAAAAAGTATTGTTTTTTCAAAAGGAAATCTAAACGAGGTTGTAAGATCTTCTATGACCTTTCCTTTTTATTTAAATCCTATTCAGATTGATGGAAAATTACTTTTTGATGGTGGGCTTTATAATAATTTCCCTGCAGATGTAATGTATTCTGAATTTAATCCTGACTACATTATAGGTAGTAATGTTTCTTATAATGCCCCTCCTCCAAAAGATGACGACCTAATAGGTCAAGTTATCAATATGCTAGTATTTCATTCTGATTTTAGTTTACCTTGTGAAAATGGTATTGTGATTGAACCAAAAACAAATGTCAACACTTTTGATTTTGAAAATGTTAAAGAAGCAATTAAAGATGGCTACGAAACAACCTTAAAACAAATTGACTCTATTTTATTAAGCGTAAAACCTACATCTACAAAAGAATTAATTCAATTAAAAAGAGAAAAATTTAGAAAGAAAACGAGTATTGTTAATGTTGTTAATATTGACGCTAACATAAAAGACTCTAAATCAAACGTTCAATACGTAAAGAAATCAATGTTTAACAGTAAAAAAGAAAAATCTTTTAATCTTTTAGACATTGAAAAAAGATATTACAGACTATACAATTCCTCGCAAATTGATTTTATATTCCCTACACTAAGTAAGGTAAAAGATTCAACCTTTCATTTAAATCTCAACATAAAAAAAAGCAAAGAGCTTAAGCTTCATGTTGGTGGACATTTTTCCTCAAGACCAATTAATACCGGATATTTAGGTTTAACCTATAAGCATTTATCAAAAAGAGCAACATCTCTTAAAGCAGAATCTTACTTTGGGAAATTTTACGCATCAGTAAGAACAATTGGTAAAATTGAAATACCTTCTAAATACCCAATTACTTTATCTGGCTATTTTGTAATGAACCGGTGGGATTATTTCAGAAACTTATCTACTTTTTTTGAAAGTATCAAACCTTCTTTTCTTGTACAAAATGAAACCTATTACGGAGCGAGAATTAAACACTCTATTGGTAATAACCAGATAAGCACTATCGATTTTAGATCTTTTAAATTGGAAGATGATTACTATCAAAACCTTAGCTTTTCTAATAAAGACACTACTGATAAAACTTATTTTAATGGACAGTCGGTTAGATGGGAATTTTTACAAAACTCATTAAATCGAAAACAGTTTGCTACAAATGGACAGTTTTTATCAATCAAGATAAAATACATTACAGGGAAAGAGCACTTTGTGAGAGGAACTAATAGTTCTACTTCAGAAAAAGAAATATTTAAAAGTCACAATTGGATTAGTTTAAACACAACCTTTCAATCCTTTATAATCAACTCAAGCAAATTTAATCTAGGAGTCTATGGTAAAGGTGTTTTCAATACGCAATCCCTTTTCTCTAACTATACTTCTAGCATACTAGCTATGAGTTCATTTTCTCCGACACCTGACATTGAGACTTATTTTCTGCCAGAATATCGATCTCCCCAGCATATTGGAGTAGGTATAAACGCAATATTTAGTTTTCGTAAAAAAATAGATTTTAGATTTGATGGATTTTATTATCAACCATTTGTTAAAATAACCAATAACGAAGAAACAGGAGAATTTGGTTATTCAAAACCATTTAAAGGAAATGAATTATTAGCCTCTAGTTCAATAATTTACCATTCATTTTTAGGTCCATTAAGGGCTACTATCAATTATTTCCCACACCAAACTACTCCTTTAGCTTTTCAGCTAAGTTTCGGATACGCAATCTTTAACGAAAGAGCAATAAGATAGCTGAGACATTCTATATTGAGAGAGAGTTTATTATATTTGCTCTCTGAAAAATTAGCAAATTATGGAAAAAATCATCTGTGGAGTTCAACAAATGGGTATCGGCGTACCAAACGTTCAGGAAATATGGAAATGGTATCGAAAATTTTTAGGAATAAATGTTCGTATTTTTGAAGAAGCTGCAGAGGCACCATTAATGATTGACTATACCGGTGATAAGGTTCAAGCTAGAACTGCAACATTAGCTCTAAGCATGGATGGAGGTGGAGGATTCGAAATTTGGCAATACACTTCTAGAAATACAGAGAAAGCAAAATTCGAAATCCAACTTGGTGACTACGGTCTATATGCATGTAAAATAAAATCACGAGATATTGTACAAAGTTTTCAACATATGAAAACTAATGGGGCTAACCTTATTTCTGAAATTCACACTTCACCTTCAGGATTAAAACATTTTTACGTAAAAGATCCAAATGGTAATATTTTCAACGTTATTGAAAGTGATGATTTCTTTTCAAACACTTCTCACTCCTCACATTGTGGAGGTGTTTACGGAAGCGTTATAGGGGTTAGTGATATCGATAAATCATTAAAAGTTTATCAAGACATTCTGGGATACGATAAAGTTTTATCCGATGAAACTGGTGTGTTTAAAGACCTTAAAGGTTTAAAATCTGGAGAAACTCAATTCAGGAGAGTTTTACTTACCCATTCCAAAGAAAGAAAAGGTCCTTTTTCAAAATTACTAGGCAGCAGTCAAATCGAGCTAATACAATCTTTAGAAAGAACTGATTGTCAAAAAATATTTAAAGATAGGTACTGGGGAGATTGGGGATTCATTCATTTATGTTTTGATATCCAAGGAATGGATTCGCTAATGGAAGAATGTAAAGCTAAAGGGTTTCCATTTACAGTTGATAGTTCAAATTCATTTGACATGGGAGAAGCAGCAGGTAGATTCTCATACATTGAAGACCCTGATGGGACTCTAATTGAATTTGTAGAAACACACAAAGTTCCTATAATGAAAAAATTTGGATGGTATCTTAATTTAAAAAACAGAAAGCCTGAAAAAGATCTACCTAAGTGGATGATCAAAACGATGGGATTAAATAAAATTAAAGATTAATAAATTTACTTTATTTATTGGAAGCCTATTTTCATTTATTCAAGTGAATAACTTATCAGTCTATAAAGAACTACTTTTGATTAAAACTTTTACATGAAATTAAAACACATACCATTAATCTTAATTTTTGCTTTACTTATCTTTAGTTGCGAAGATGAAATTAATTTAGTTGGAGAATTTAAAGAAACAGCTGTTATTCATGGATTATTAGATCAAGCTGACTCAGTGCATTTTATAAAAATCAATCGTGCATTTATTGGTCCAGGAAACGCAGAGGAGTTTGCTCAAATTCCAGATTCAAGTTATTTCCAAAGTCTATCCGCTTCAGTGACGGAAAAAATTGGAAACCAAACGCTTAGAACATGGGAGTTAAGAGACACATTACTAGATAATAAAGATGAAAATGGGATTTTTTATGCACCAACTCAAAAGCTGTATTATTTTAAACATGGCATGTCTGAAGAAGAAGTTTTAAACTCTGAGGCAACTTACAGTATTGAAATAATTGCAAATGAAGGACTAAGTTCTGAGTTTGTTATAACTGGTGAAACTAATCTTGTAAACGGTTTATCTTCTGGACAAAGTAATATCAACTCTTCCTTTCAATTTATTAACAATCAAAACGAATTAAAAGCTTTTGCTCTCAGTGTAAATAGTGTCGGTAATGCTAAATTAGTTAATATATCACTAGACATTAATTTTGAAGAATACAAAACAAATAACGATACGAACAAGGTTAATTTTATTTGGAATGTAGCAGAATCTGAAGTTTCAGGAAGTTTCAGTTCAGTTATTCAAGGCCAACGTTTCTATGAATTGATCGGTGAAAATATTACTATCGATGAAGATATTAATCAAAGAAGGTTGAAATCAATTGACATAATTATTACTGGAGGTTCTGAAGACTTTAACACTTATATTAGTTCGAATAAACCAAGTAGTTCGCTCACTCAATCAAAACCAAATTTCACTAATCTAATCGCTACCAATGATAATAATGTAATTGGTATCTTTTCTTCAAGACAAACTCTATCTATCACAAAACTTTTCAGTAACAATACAATAGGAGCATTCTCTGCTAGTTGTTTAGATACTAAATCAAGACAAGAGTTGTGTACAGGATCTATAACTGGTAATCTTTTATTTTGTAGTGACCATAATTCCGATGCTCTTAAAAATTATTACTGCCCTTGATAAGTCTAATCTATTATAATCACTATCTTAGATGATAAATCTAACATAAGGTATTGATTTATGAGCGATAGAAAAACTTTATTTGCAGATATTATTCTTCCTATACCTGTTCATAAGGTGTTTACTTACAGGGTACCTTTTGAATTAAATGACTTTGTTTTACCTGGAGTTCGAGCTATTGTTCCTTTTGGAAAATCAAAACTAATTACAGGTATCATAACTAAAGTTCATGAATCCATTCCTAATGGATATCAAGCGAAGTACATTGAACATGTTTTGGATGAAACACCTATAATCACCAAGAACCAATTTCTATTATGGCAATGGATTTCGAATTATTACATGGCTCCTTTAGGAGATGTCATGAACGCTGCTTTACCATCTAATTTTAAGTTAGCTAGTGAAACAAAAATTGTTTTACATCCTGATTTTGATAAAGACCAAAATAAACTTGAAGATAGACATTATCAAATTGTTGAAGCATTAGAAATCAAAGATGTTTTAGACTTAAAGGAAATTTCAGAAATACTTGGTATAAAAACAATTCATCCAATCATCAAAAAAATGATTGACCTGAAAATTGTTTTATCACAGGAAGAAATGAATGAAAAATTCACTCCTAAAACAGCTTTATATATTGAACTATCTGAAAAATATCTGAATGTTAGTCAAATAGAAGAGCTAATACATTCATTAGAAAAACGAAAAAGCGCTACCAAGCAACTAGAGAGTTTACTAATCCTTCTTAGTGAGGGGAATTTTAAAGAAAACCATTTTGAACCTGTTTTAAGAAAAACTTTAGAAGAAAAAGGAGCCTCTTTATCTTCTTTGAATACTCTCGAAAAAAATAATATCGTTATTCAAAGGCGTTACGAAATATCAAGATTTGATGCTTCTGAACAAAATTTATCTACTTTTAAAACACTTGTTCCTTCTCAAAAGGTCGCTCTAGAAGCAGTGAAAAACTCTTTTAATGATAAGCAAGTAACACTACTTCATGGCGTAACTGGTTCAGGTAAAACAGAGATTTATGTTGAATTAATAAAAGAACAACTTGAAAAAGGAAAACAAGTTTTATTTCTTCTTCCTGAAATTGCATTAACGACACAATTAATTCAAAGACTATCAGCTTATTTTGGAGATTTAATTGGAATATATCATTCTAAATTCAATCAAAATGAACGAGTTGAAATTTGGAATAACGTTCTTCGAAACAACCCTAAAAGATTTAGGATAATACTTGGAGCTCGCTCTTCTATTTTTTTACCTTTCTCAGATTTAGGTTTAATTATAGTAGATGAAGAGCATGAAAGCTCTTTCAAGCAATATGATCCCAGTCCAAGATATAACGCCAGGGATTGCGCTATTGTTTTAGGGCATATGTATAAAGCAAAAGTGCTTTTAGGTTCTGCTACTCCTTCTTTAGAAAGTTTTTATAATGGTAAAAATGGAAAATACGGTTTTGTTTCTTTAAAAGAAAGGTTTGGTGGAATTCAATTGCCTGAAATATTTTGTGCTGACCTTAAAAAAGAAAGAAAACAAAAAAGTATGAGTTCCCATTTCTCTTCTTTTTTAGTAGATACTATGAGAGATGTTTTGAATAAAGGCGAGCAAATCATTTTATTTCAAAACAGAAGGGGATATACACCAATGTGGCAATGTGAAATTTGTAATTGGACCCCTAAATGTAAAAATTGTGATGTTTCACTAACTTACCACAAACAAACTAATTCATTAAAATGCCATTATTGTGGACATCACTCCCCTCCTATCGGTACCTGCTCAGCATGCGGAAGTAACAGATTGAAAATGCTCGGGTTTGGAACTGAAAAAATCGAAGACGAACTATCTATTATGTTACCAGAAAAAGTAATAAAGCGAATGGATTTAGACAGTACTCGCTCTAAAAATGCTTATTCTAATATTATTAATGAATTTGAAAATAGGCAAATAGATATCCTAATAGGTACTCAAATGGTAACCAAAGGTTTAGATTTTGACAATGTTTCTTTAGTTGGAATATTAGATGCTGATATGCTTTTAAACAGAGCTGATTTCAGAGCATTTGAACGCTCCTATCATTTGATGTCTCAAGTCGCCGGAAGATCTGGAAGAAAACATAAAAGAGGACAAGTAATCATTCAGACAGGAGATCCAGACCATTGGGTAATTCAAAAAATTATTGATCATGATTACGAAGGATTTTATAATAGTGAAATTATAGAACGTAAGAACTTTTTCTACCCTCCATTTTATAAAATAATAGATATCACTCTAAAACATAAGCAAGAAAATACTTTAGACGCATCTTCTTTAGAGTTAGCAAACAAATTAAAGGAAGCTTTTAAAGAACGCGTATTAGGTCCAGAATACCCTGTTGTAAGAAGAGTGAAAAATATGTATCTGAAAAAAATTACGTTAAAAATTGAAAGAGATGCTCCAGAGAGAAAAGTAAAAGAAAAGTTACAACAGATAATCAATGAATTCTACATTTCTCCTTCTAACAAGAATATTAGAATCGTCACTGATGTTGACCCAGCATAAAAAAAGGAAGAGAATTCATCTCTTCCAAATAACTTTATTATCCTAAATAGGTTTTAAGAATATTACTTCTAGAAGTCTTCTTTAATCTTCTTATTGCTTTCTCCTTAATTTGTCTCACCCTCTCTCTTGTTAGCTCGAATTGGTCTCCTATTTCTTCTAAGGTTAGCGGATACTTACCATTTAAGCCAAAATACAACCTAACAATCTCTCCTTCTCTCATCGTTAAAGTCCTTAGAGATCGTTCAATATCTTTTCTCAAAGAATCTTTTGTCAATTCATTTTCAGGACCTGGAAGACTATCATTAGGTAGTAAATCATACATATTAAATGATGAATCTTCTCCTTCAACTAATGAGGCATCCATGGAAACATGTCGCCCACTATTTTTGAGAGATTGCCTTACTTCTTCAACAGAACACTCCAAAGCATCTGCCAACTCAGCAGCAGAGGGTGGTCTTTCATACATTTGCTCTAATTCAGAATATGCTTTATTGATTTTATTGATAACACCAATTTTATTCAACGGAATCCTTACAATTCTCGCTTGTTCCGCTAAAGCTTGTAAAATAGATTGACGAATCCACCAAACAGCATAAGAAATAAATTTAAAACCTCTTTTTTCATCAAATCTTTGAGCTGCTTTCATTAACCCCACATTCCCTTCATTAATAAGATCAGGTAAAGCTAGACCTTGATTTTGATATTGTTTAGAAACCGAAACAACAAACCTTAAATTAGCTTTAGTTAATTTATCTAATGCTGCTCTATCTCCATTTTTAATTCTCTTTGCTAATTCGACTTCCTCATCTGCAGTAATCATGTCAACACGACCAATTTCTTGTAAGTACTTATCAAGAGAAGCTGTTTCTCTATTGGTTACTTGCTTAATAATTTTTAGTTGTCTCATAGCTTTTAAGTTTTATAAATTAATAATCAGCTTTTCCTTATACCATATAATGTACTGAATTTTAATCACTTTATGAAATTTTACAATTGCAAATGAGCAAACTGTATAAAAACCTATCTTAAAGGCAATGTTTCATTGAAAATTCAGCTAAAAACATTATTATCATCAATAACGATTGAATTCCATCTACATAACTTGAAATCTTTAACTAAATTTGCAACTATAAATAGTATTAGTTATGAACGTTTTAATGGTTTGCCTAGGGAACATCTGTAGATCTCCATTAGCAGATGGACTTCTGAGAAAAAAAGTAAAAGAAAAAAACTTAAATATTGAAGTTGACTCAGCTGGAACTTCAGGGATTCATGCTGGTGAATCTCCAGATATTAGAATGCAAAAAGTTGCTAAAGATTTCGATACTCTAATTGACACTTTAAAATCTAGAAAATTTATAGTAAAAGATTTTGATAAGTTTGACTTAATCTTAGCAATGGACAAAAGTAATTATCAGAATATACGTCAAATGGCTAGATCTCAAGAAGACAAAGACAAAGTTCATTTAATTCTAGAGTTTACTGGAAATGAAAACCTAAAAGAAGTTCCTGACCCATACTATGGAGGAGAACAAGGTTTTACTGATGTATATAACCTATTAGATGAAGCAACAGATAAACTATTATCAAAAATAAACAATTAAATAAAGAACATGTCACATTCAGCAAAAGGAAAGATTTATTTAATACCTAGTACTCTTGGAGGAGAAACTACAAGTGATATAATACCAAAAGATGTAGCAGAAAAGACAACTTCGCTTAGAAATTTTGCGGTAGAAGATATAAAAGCTGCAAGAAGGTATTTAAGAAAACTTGATCGTGAGTTTCCAATTGATGATTCAAAATTTTTCATTTTAAACAAAAAATCAAAAATTGATGATATTCAAAAAATAATAAATTTTGTGCTTCAAGGGAATGATATTGGTGTGCTTTCTGATGCTGGATGCCCAGGTGTGGCTGACCCAGGTGCTGAATTAGTATCTTTTGCACATGAAAAAGAAATTCACATCACCCCTTTTGTAGGGCCTTCTTCTATACTTTTAGCTTTGATGGGAAGTGGCTTTAATGGTCAAAATTTTACTTTTAGTGGTTACCTGCCTAAAGAAAGAAAAGACAGGATTAAAAAGCTGAAAGACTTTGAAGGTGATGCTCGTAGAAATAACAGGACTCATATTTTTATGGATACTCCATTTAGAAACATGAATGTTTTAGAAGACCTACTAAATGAACTTGCTGATCAAACAATGATTTGTATCGCACATAACTTAACTCTTCCAAATGCATCAGTACGAACCTATTCGGTAAAAGAATGGAGAGAAAAGGCGTTTGACTTAGAAAAATACCCAACTATGTTTTTAATTGGATTAAGTCAAAGTAAAGTATAATCTATATAAAACTATCTACTCCTAAAAAATGAGATTTATGCTGAAAAATATTATCACAATAGGATTTATTCTTATATCCATAATAACATTTTCACAAGGTTATCCAAACAATACTTTCACTGTATCTAAAACAAATGCATGTGTAGGAGATGAACTTACTTTTACTAGTACCTCTACACCTGGAAGTTCGGGGTTACCTATAACAAAAGAAAGTTGGGACTTTGGTGATGGAACATTAACTGAAGTGAATGGAGGGAATAATACAGTAACACACTCGTACTCAAGCTCAGGTGTAAAACAAGTGTTTTTCTTTGCTACAAACTCAAATGGAACCAACGATATACCGTATGTTATCGAAATAACTGTCACAGCCAACCCTATTACAAATTTCAGTGTTATCTCAAGTAGTTGTACATTACCAACAACTATAAGTATCACCAATTCTTCTTCAAGTGGTAATTATTCTTATGATTGGGATTTTAGTAACGGACAGACTTCGAATGATTATACACCTTCAGGTGTATCCTATATCTCTGCTGGTACATATCCTATCGCTTTGACAGTAACAAATAACTTAACAGGATGTTTTTCAACGAACAGTAATGATATCACAATCAATGAATTTATGGCTGATTTCAACTTATCCGCAAACGAAATATGTGAAAACGATGTTGTCACTTTATCTGACAACTCAATCGGAGCAACAAATTGGTCTTGGAACAATGGAAATAACAATTCTTCAGTAAATCAAAATCCTTCTTTTTCTTATTCTACAGCTGATGATTATGATATTACATTAACGGCAACAAATAGTTCCAATGGATGTACAGACCAAATAACTAAAACAATAACTGTTAACCCTCGTCCAAATATAAGTGTTTCAGTTACCCCTTCTTTTGGGTGTGCTCCTTTAGATGTAGACTTTACAAATAACTCTACAAATGGAGACACTTTCAATTGGGACTTTGGTGATGGTTCTCCTATATTTACAGGGCAATTCCCCCCTACCCACACCTACGCAGCTGATGGTAACTATAATGTTTCACTAGATGTTTCCAATAGTTTTGGATGTAACAGGCAGGAAAACATTACGACAATACAAGTAAGCCCCCCTACTGCTAACTTCTCAAGCAATATAGTTAACGGTTGTTCGCCAATAGATGTTCAATTTAGTGATCTGTCAACTGCCTCAAATCCAAGTGCTGATCCCATTACTACTTGGAATTGGGATTTTGGAAATGGAAATACCTCTAACTCTCAATCTCCTTCAATAGAAACTTACTCTACTGGAAAATATGATGTAAGCTTAACTATAACAACCCAAAACGGATGCGTAGCAACAATAAGTACATCTGAATATATTCAAGTTGGTGCTATTGACTCAGTTGGATTTTCAAATACTCCCGATACAATTTGTGCAAAAGGAGGGTCGGTAGACTTTACTGATTTGACATTGATATCTGTTGCTCATGATCCTTCTGAAATAACTTATGATTGGAATTTTGGAGATAGCGAACCTGGTAGATCTTCGATTAAAAACCCTACATATAACTACCCCCAAGATACAGGTTCTTTTGATGTTTCTTTAACTGTTGAATTCCGAGGTTGTATTGATTCATTTAAGATAGATAGTGCAGTTTTTGCTTGGTCTCCTATCAGCAAATTCACAGCTGATTCAGAAGATAAATGTTCTCCTAGCTCATTCCCTGTTCAATTTGACGTTACAGATAGTTCAAAAACAGGTAGATTAGGGGACGATGTTGAGATGGTATACAAGTGGGGAGATCCTTTAAACTTAACTACCAACTTTAGTAGCTCTGACTATGATACAATTACTGATAAATGGTCTACCAACTTTAACTACTCAAATTATGGAACTTATACGATACGTCAAATTGTTAGAAACAATACAACTGGTTGTGTAGATTCTTCTGATCAACAAATTACGATTAGTAAAGTTACAGCTGACTTCTCTTTTAGTCCCGATACTATTTGTCTCGGTTCTTCGCTTTCCTTAAACGATATATCAACATCTATTGTCGGAAATATAGTTGATGTTTCTTATACAATGGCAACTGAGGGTTCATTACAGGGGAATGTAAATGGATTAAGTAATTATACCTTTATAAATAGTGGTCTTAAAGATATTACATTAACTGCTTTGGATGAAAATGGGTGTTCTGGAGACACTACACTTGAAATAACTGTTTTATCTCTTCCTATTGCTAGTTTAACTGCTGATGACCAAACGCCTTGTGCTCCTCAAGATATTATCTATTCAAATAATTCAAGCTTTTCAGGAAGTACACATGCATCGAATATTATAAGTTCTATTTGGAACTTACCAGATGGTTCTACAATAAATAACACACTAGAATCAGTACCATATACAATAGCATCTCAAGGAACATTTGTTACAAAACTTCACGTAACAGATGATTTTGGTTGTATTTCTGATACTGTTATTTATACAATTAACGTATCAAAACCAACTGCGAATTTCAATAATCCAGGAATTCTTTGTAACAATGATCCTTTTAACGTTATCAACTCTTCTTCAAATGGAGCTATTAGCTATCAATGGACTGTAAATAATATTGAAATTTCAACCGATGAAGATTTAACTTACACAATAAGCGAAACAAATAATATGTCATCAACTTTTAATTACAAGTTAACACTTATCGCAAGTGATATTAATGGTTGTCAAGATAGTACAGATCTTCAAATTAACCTTTCAGCTCCAAAAGCAGACTTTACCTATTCCTTAACTGGGGAAAATCAAAGTTCAACAAATGAATTCACTTGTCCTCCTGTATTTGTAGAAACTTTAAATAATTCTTCAACACCAAACATAAGTAATTGGACATATGGAAATGGGAATAGTGGAAATAGTAACAGTCCTTCATTTGCTTATTATGTTCCAGGTATTTATTCATTAGAATTGAATATCATTGATCAATTTGGTTGTACGGATGACACGATTCTAGTTGATTATGTGACGATTGGTGGTCCTAAAGCTACGCCAGTAGTTACTCCTCCAATAGATATTTGTAAAAACTTATTTATTTTTTCAGTTACAGATACCTCACAAGTAGATTCATATTCTTGGGATTTTGGAGACAATACAACTTCAATACTTGATTCTATTGAACATGGTTACCCGATAGAAGGAACATACTATCCAATCCTCACTGTTTATGATAAATCGAACTGTTCTGTAAAATATAACACAGACACAATTAGTGTTTTGAATGAACTAACTGCAATTCACTCAGTAAATCCAAACCCTGGAGAAACAAAAGAGTCTATTACTTTTAGTGATCAATCTTTATTCAAAGACTCCATTGTAAATTGGTTATGGGAGTTTGGTGATTTTAACAATTATAGTGTTGAGAATTCAACAAATAGTAGCCAACAATTTTCTTATAAATATCCTTACACATACAAATCTGTATTGACTGTAACAGATAAGTTTGGATGTACATCTTCTGATACTGTTTTAGTCAAAATTAATGGCGATTTTGAAACTGCAAATGTTTTCACACCAAATAATGATGGCATCAATGATATATTTGAATTTGATGAGGATATATTTGAATCCTATGACGTAATAGTCTTAAACAGATGGGGAAATATAGTTTACGATAAAAAAGGTGTTACAGGAACTTACATTTGGAATGGTACTCATGATGACGGCAATGAGTGTGCCGATGGAGTGTACTTCTATAAAGTAGTTGGTAAAATCAAAGACATGACACCTTTTGAAGTTAGTGGTTATGTGACTAAAGTAAAAGGTTTCTGATAATTAAAATAACATAAGGGGCAAGTACTTTATTTAATACTTCTAAGCTTTTTTAAATTATCGTATGCCTCTTGAATTTTTTGAAACTTTTCTTGAGCCCCTTTTACATACTCTTCCCCAAGAGAAGCAACTTTATCAGGATGATATTTGACAGCCATTTTTCTATAAGCTTTCTTGATTTCATCATCTGTTGCAGAAGACTCTATACCTAATATTTTATAATCTGAATCAGGGTTTCTGTAGAACATGTTTTTAACACTTTCGAAATCTACAGCAGAAATTCCCATTAAAGAAGAGATACGATTAATTTCGTTTAATTCTTGAGGAGATACTGAGCCATCTGCTTTAGCTATCCCAAACATGTAATGAAGTAATTGTATTCTCACTTCAAGTTTCATTCTAGAACTGATGTCTCTACAGATTTCATTTAAAGGGATATTCCCCCCTTCTAAAAAGTGTTTAAGAGTCTGTAAATGGTTTACTGAAAATTGATCTCCAAATTGATTTCTTAGAAAATTCTTTACAAAGTCTAATTCTGCCTTTAACACTTTTCCATCTGCTTTCATAACAGCAGCAGATAAAGCCATTAACATTGTTGGAACATCATTTTGAGAAGTTCTTTGTTGGTAATATTGAAACAAATCTTCTGATGAAAAAGACCTTCCTTCAGCTTTAGCTTGTTCTTTCGCTTTATTTATAACTGTTTGATAATTATCAATAAAACTTCCTATTACAAAGCCTAGTATAGCACCTGAAAAACTCTTGTTAAAAAGAATAAAACCACCAACTACAAAAATCCACTTAAACAAATCTCTAATTTTTAATAAAAAAAATAGCGGAACCATCTTAAATGGTTCCGCATAAACCTATATAAACTGAGTTAAACTAACTCTACGCTTCTTTCAATAAACTTACTTAAAGCCTCTCCTTTTAACATACCTTGTGCTAAAAGAGCTAAATCTGTTAACTGTTTAACTTTACTTGTTTTATCTTCTTCTGAACTAGCTTTTAAAACCTCGTCAATTTTAGTATGGTTTCCATTTACTACAAGGTTATAAGTTTCTGGAAAAGCTCCCATAAATCCAGCTCCACCCATTTTTTGTTGCTCCATCATTCGACGAATAAACTCTGGTTGAGTAATGATTATCGGACCTTCTTCAGAATTCATACTTTCAAAAGATACTTTAAATTTATTTTTATTTACGATACCTTCAAAAATAGGTAGTAAAGCCTCTTCGTCTTCTTTAGATAGTTTAGAAGGTAATTCTTCATCTTTCTTTATTAATTTATCTAAAGTATCAGAATCAACACGAACAAATGAAACGTTTTCAAAATCTTGTTCCATCTTAGATACCCAGTGAGGGATCAAAGGTCCATCTAATGTTAAAACATCATAACCTCTATCTTTAGCTTTTTTCACAAAAGAAAACTGTTCGTCAGGACTGTTTGTATAAAGAACAACAACTTTACCATCTTTGTCTGTCTGAAGTGTTGCTATTTTTTCTTTGTATTCATCAATAGTAAAGAATTCTCCTTCTGTGTTTTTAACTAATGAAAAAGATTTCGCTTTTGCAGCAAATTTATCATCCGATAAAGTACCATATTGAGCAAAAACTTGTAAGTCTTCCCATTTTTCTTCAAAATCTTTTCGATCTTTCTTGAACATTTCAGCAAGCTTATCAGCTACTTTCTTAGTTATATGAGCTGAAATTTTCTTAACATTACCATCACTTTGTAAATAAGATCTTGAAACATTTAATGGAATATCAGGAGAATCAATAACACCATGTAATAAGGTTAAAAATTCAGGAACTATTTCAGCAACACTATCGGTGATAAAAACTTGGTTAGAATACAAGTTAATTTTATTTCTCTGAACTTCAACATTCTCTTTTATTTTTGGAAAATAAAGAATCCCTGTAAGGTTGAATGGATAATCAACGTTCAAGTGTATATGGAACAGAGGATTTTCAAAAGTAGAAGGATATAGCTCTCTGTAAAAAGCATCGTAATCATCTTTACTTAAATCAACAGGAGCTTTTGTCCAAGCTGGTTCAGGATTATTAACTTGATTAGGTACCTCTATAGTCTCTTTTTTGATTTCTCCTTTATCATCTTTTTCACCTGTAGGGCTATCAATATATTCTGTTTTGTCTCCAAAAATAACAGGTATTGGTAAAAATTTACAATACTTATCAAGGATACCTGAAATTCTAGCTTTTTCAATAAACTCAATTGATTCTTCAGAAATAAATAAAACGATATCTGTTCCTCTATCTTCTTTTTCTATTTCAGTAATTGTGAATTCTGGAGAACCATTACTTTCCCATTGAACTGCTTTAGCTCCTTCTCTTCTTGATAATGTTCTAATTTGAACTTTTTCTGCCACCATAAAAGCAGAGTAAAAACCTAGTCCAAAATGCCCAATAATCTGTTCAGCTCCTTCTTGTCCTTTATATTGTTGAAGAAATTCTTCCGCTCCTGAAAAAGCAATTTGATTGATGTATTTATCAATTTCATCCTCAGTCATTCCGATTCCTCTATCTCTAATTGTTAAAGTTTTAGCTTCAGAATCTAATAATACATCTACTTTTAAATCTCCAAGTTCTCCTTTAAACTCTCCATTTGCAGCAAAAAACTTTAATTTTTGCGATGCATCTACTGCGTTAGAAACTAATTCTCTTAAAAAGATCTCGTGATCTGAGTACAAGAATTTTTTGATAATTGGGAAAATATTTTCCGTTTGTACATTAATTTGACCTGTTCTCATAATATGAATTCTATGTTGTTAAATATTTAAAACTACATCTCCATTTAATCAATGTTTATGCCACTTAGAAAAAAAGACAATCTGTCAGTTAAAACAATATTTATCTGACAGATAGTACATGAATGTTTTTTGTTAATTTTGATAAAAACTCAAAAAGTGCTTCAAATAGAAATTCTTTTTTTTATACTATTTTTTCTTATAGTAAAATACTTTAAAGTATTTCATATTAAAGGACTATCTAGTTGGGTTATGCCGATAGGGTTTTCAATTAAAGTGCTCATAGGTATTGTTTTTATTTTTATCTATACCCATCCAGACACTAATAATAGCGTGCCTTCTGATACTATGCGCTTTATGAAAGAAAGTAAGATTTTAAACAATGTGTTTTACGAATCTTCAAAAGACTATTCCACTCTACTTTTTGGTTTTTCCGAAAATAAAAAGCTAATTAGTAAATATTTAAGTGAAACTTTTTTATGGGATGCAGGAAGTTATACCTTAGTTAATGATTCTCGTAACTTAATTCGGTTGAATAGCGTTATCCATTTCATTTCTCTAGGTTCTACCTTTATTCACAATTTGTTTATGTGTATCATAAGTTTAATTGGGGTAAAACAAATATTTTTAAGCTTTGAAAAATATACTAAACTAAATAAAACATTATTCTTTTTTGTTATAATATTAATTCCTAGCTTAATTTTTTGGACTTCAGGAATTCTTAAAGAACCAATATTGTTTTTAGGAATAGGACTCTTTACAAGGACACTTTTGGTGAGGGATAAATCATGGGTAAGAGTTATGTTAGGTTTATTCAGCTTTTTGATTCTGTTGAGTTTTAAGCCTTATAATTTGATTTGTACTATTCCTGCTATTTTATTTGTTTTTTATAATCTAACTATTTTAAAAAAATCCATGCTAAAATCTTTTTTAGCTATGATTATCACTATCGCTTTAGGTATTGTGATTTTTCCTAATCAAAGAGTAAAAACTGTAAACTATCTATCAAGAAAACAATTTGATTTTGACCATATTGGTAAAGGAGGAGTTTTTACAGATTTAAACGACTCTTCACTTTTGTATTTTCATATGAAAGATTATGATAAGATAAGAATCAATTTAAAAGACTCTTCATTACAAATTAGAAGTAAAACAGATGTTCAAATTGTTTCTAAAAAACATACTTTTAATACAATTGATAGTTTTAAAGAAGCTAGTAAAGAAAAATTTAAAATAGTTTATAATGTTGGAGGTGCACTTAGTTACATTAAAACAACACCAATTAACAACTCATTTTTTCAACTGATTAAAAATGTTCCTGAAGCACTTATTAATAGTTTATTAAGACCATTTCCTAACGACCCTGGGAGTTCTTTAAAATTCTTTGCACTTTTAGAGTTATGGCTAATTTTTAGTCTGTTATTATTTGCTATAATAAACGCTAGAAAAATTAACTTTATTGAAAAAAGGATAGTTTTTTCATTATTGATTTTCATTATATCACTTTCACTTGTTATAGGTTTTACAACACCAGTTTTAGGAGCTATTTTTAGATACCGTTTTTTGAACTTATTAGCAATGGTAATTATTTCAATAATTATAATTGATCCTAAGAAAATTACATCTAAATGATCTCATTTCTTATAATAGCATTAATAATTATAGTATGTTTAAGATACATTAAGGTCTTTCAAGGTGGAGGTTTATCAAAGTGGACATTAACTATTGCTTATGGTATAAAACTTTTAGCAGCTATAATCTTTTACTATGTATACATCTATAAAGTTGGCTCAAATCAAGAACCATCTGATGCTATTAGGTTTATGAATGAAAGTAAAATGTTATTTGATGTTTATCAGACATCTAAAAGTGATTTCTTTTCACTTCTAACTGGTATAGGAGATAATGCCAGAATGCTACATACCTATATGAATGAAAGCTATATTTGGGATGCTGGAAATTTCACTTTGATAAACGACTCAAGAAATACCATAAGAATACATAGTCTAATACAATTCATTTCACATAATCAAATTCGAATACATTTTATTATTTTAAATTTTATTGCACTTATTGGAATCTATCAATTATACTTATCTATCAAGAAATTTTCTACACTAAACCCTAATCTTTTATTTTTTATACTTTTAATGCTTCCTAGCCTTTTATTTTGGAGCTCAAGTATACTAAAGGAACCTTTTTTAGTGTTAGGAGTAGGAGTTTTTATACGAGGCCTATTATCCGATTTTAAACCTTCCAAAAAAGTGGTTTTTATAATTATTGGGGCAACAATATTAATTGGCTTTAAACCATATATTCTGATCTGTATAATGCCAGCAATACTATTTTACATCCTTTACAAATACATATTTAAATTCAATTTAATAAAAACATTAACTTTATTAATACTAACAATCATTTTAACGATAGTTATTTTTCCCAGTAAAAACCAAAAAATAACAGAATACATTTCAAGAAAACAATTTGATCTCGAAAACGTAGGTGAAGGCGGTGTTCATGCCTATAAAAATGAGTATATAAATAATGGATATTACTATTTTAAACCGCAACAGTACAAAAATATAAAGTTGATAGGTGACTCTGTTCTGTTAATTAAACCGTCTACAGCTTTTTTCTTATCTGTTGACACAAAAAAAATACCTAAGAGAGTATTTTTATACCCATCAGGCCAGAAATGGAAAATTCATAACTTAATGCCAGGTACTAATAGTTACTTTAAATCTACTCTAATTGATAACTCATTTCAACAATTAGTACTGAATATACCAGAAGCAATATTCAACGCTATGTTTCGTCCTTTTCCTCTTGATAAAGGAAGCTTATTAAAGTTTCCGATAATGTTAGAATCCTGGGGAATATTGTTACTTCTTATCTTTTCATTTTTTTTTAAAAAGAAAAATTTAGACAAAAAAGAAAAAGGCATTATATCTGCTCTTTTAATATTTACACTACTCTTGTTCATGTTAATAGGTTTGACTACACCAATCTCGGGAGCAATAGCCAGGTTTAGATTTCCTGCTCAGCTAGCGCTGGTGATAATTAGCTTAATATCTATAGACCATAAACGAATAAAATTAAGTCAATGGAAAACTACATTTTTATAACTGGAGCTACATCAGGGTTTGGTGAAGCATGTGCAAAATTATACGCATCTAATAAATGGAATTTAATTATAACCGGAAGAAGAGAAGATCGATTAATTACTCTATCAAATGAATTAAAAGAAAAATATAATATAGATGTTTTAACTTTAGCTTTTGATATTAGAAATGAACAAGAAGTAATTAAAGCATGTAAATCAATTCCTGAAGAAGTAAAAACCTATGTAGAAATACTAATCAATAATGCTGGTTTAGCAGTTGGACGCGGATCAATAGAAAATGGTTTAACTGACGACTGGGAAAGAATGATAGACACTAATATAAAAGGGCTGCTCTATATTTCTAAACAAGTTATACCTTGGTTAAAAGCAAAAAAATCTGGACACATCATAAATATTGCAAGTATAGCAGGGAAAGAAGTATATCCCGGTGGAAATGTTTATTGTGCATCAAAACATGCTGTTGATGCGCTTTCAAAAGCTATGCGTATAGATTTAGTCGATTACTCAATAAAAGTGACTAACATAGCTCCAGGTGCAGCAGAAACAGAATTTTCTCTAGTTCGCTTTAAAGGAGATGAAAAAACAGCTAAATCAGTTTACGATGGCTACAAAGCATTAGAGGCTATTGACATAGCAGAAACAATTTATTTTGTGACAAATAGACCTAAGCATGTTACGATAAACGACTTGACTATAATGCCAACAGCTCAAGCAAGTGCGACTATATTTAATAAATCAATGTAACAATTTAAAAAATAACCATAAAAAAACCGATGATTTATGAATCATCGGTTTTTTTATGGTCAAATGCTAAAAACTATTAATATATCACTACGAATTCAGTTCTACGATTTTCTTTATGTTGTTCGTTAGAACAAGGAACTTCATCTTTACAATTATTGATTAACTGAGTCTCCCCAAACCATTTACCAATTAATCTATCAGAATCAACTCCTATAGCAACTAAATATTTCAAACATGATTTAGTCCTTCTTTCGGATAATATTAAATTATAAGTTTGCGAACCTCTTGAATCTGTATGAGAGTTCAATTCAATTTTAACATTAGGATTTTCTTTTAAATACTCAGCTATTTTGTCTAGCTCTTTTTTAAATGAATTTGAAAGGTTCCATTTATCAAAATCAAAAGTCATGCTATTATTATCTATTTCTAGATATTTAGCTAACTCAATAACTTTCATAGAGACGTCAGCTTTCATTTCTTTCTCTCTCGTTCTTGTTGATAAAGCGGTTACATTATTATGATACCCATCATGAGTAGATTTTATTTCATAATCTTGATTACGCAATAATTTTGTTTGAATCTGACCATTTTCATCAGTTCTTGCTTTAGTAATTTCTCCAGTTGCTTTGTTTACAAACTCAACCTCAGTATTTGCTAAAGGTTTCTTTGTAATTTCGTCAAATACGGTTGTTGCAACATCTACATATTTACTTGACAGGTCAAATGTTTTATGTGTTGTATCACTTTTTGTTTTACCAACTGTGGAATAATTTTCAGCTATTGGAGCAAATTCTTCATTATTAATTTCAAAAACATAATCGCTATTTTTATCCCCTTTAAATTCAAATTTTCCATTTGATGCAGCGTACAATGTATCAATGACTTCTCCATTCTTCCTAACAATTACTGGAACCTTTGTAATATCAGCATTAACGTCAGCAACTAATTCCCCTACAAAAACAAAGTCTAATTGATGAATTGTTACAGCATATATGTTGTCTACATAGTTTAATCTATTTGAAGAAAAGTAACCTGCCTTTCTTGTTGAGTCTAAAATAAAAGCAAAATCATCTACATTTGAATTTAAATTAGCTCCCATATTCTTAAGATTAGTAGCTTTTTGGTTTTGAAAATCTACTGAAAAAATATCTAAACCTCCTAAACCTGCATGACCTTTACTCGAAAAGTAAATTACATCGTCTTGAAAGAAAGGAAACATTTCATTTTCAGGTGTATTAACTAACTCTCCAGCATTTGTTGGTACTGACCAGTTCCCATTTTCATTTAAACTAAACCAAATATCCGCTTTTCCATATCCTCCTGCCATGTCAGAAGCAAACCACAATGTTTTTCCATCTTGCGACAAATAAGGTTGAGCTGTAAAGTATTCATTAGAATTATATTCAAAAGGAAGTTCTATTTTAGTTTTTTCATCGTATATAAAAATACCAGCTTTTGTTAGCTTAGCTCCTTTCTCATAATCGAAGTTCTTAGAATAATACCAAACCTGATTTACACTATCATAATAAGCTGTACCATCGTGCCTATTCGTTTCAAGAAATTTTACTTCTTTAACAATTGAATCATTTTTAGCCAACATGTATAAATTCAAGTAACTAGTATTATCATATGTAGATTTCCTAATTGCTCTTTCTCTTGCTGAGGTAAATACGATTCCATCTGGATGGATTATTGGATTAAAATCTGCTTTTTCTGAATTTAAGGACAAAAAAGAAATAGAATACATCGAAGTATCTTTTGTCAACTCGTCCCAAATTGATCCATTATCGTATTTATCAAGTAACGCTTTAGATGGAGAAGATGAATTCTTAACAATTTCACTTGATAAAATTTCTTTTGCTCGTTGATACCTTCCTAAAAATAAACTTGTTTGAAAAAATTCAAAAGCATCATCAAAAGTATATTTCGATGAAAAACTTAACTTTTCTAAAACATCAAATTTAAAATCAAAATCTTTACTCTTCTCAGCTGAAACTAAAGCATGCCTGTATAAAGTATCATATTTGTCAACATCTAAATTATTTTTCTGAACTAACTCTTTATAGATAGGAGTAGCCTCTGCGAAACGATATGTATTAAAATAGCTCTCCGCTTGCTGTATTTTTAAATTCTGACCAAATAAGCAAACACTAAAAAATATTGTTGCTAATGTTAATATAATCGATTTCATTTTTTTCTGCTTTATTTTCATAAATCTATTGTCTTAGAAATATCTTGGTGAACCAAATGCTTTTTTCTTGTGATTAATTGTGTAATTCAACATTAATTCATGAGAACCTGCATTTTTCACACTGTTTAAACCATTAATTGGATAATCAAATGCATAACCAAACATCAATGATTCTGCTAATTGATATGCTGCATTGATACCTAATGATTCATTAAAACGATACATCGCACCAAACCATATCATTTTATACATAAATAAATTTGCATTTAAATCAACCGTAACTGGAGCATTTGGAACAGCTTTAATCAAAGTACTAACCTTTAAATCTATCACAGAATTTATTGGATGAACATAACCTGCCATTAAAAAGTAATGTCTTCTTGCAAATGCATTTGAAAGCGTTATTCCATTTTCAACCAATTTGGATTCGAAAACTCTTGGAACACTAAAACCTACATAAAACTTATTTGTAAAATAATACGCTCCTACTCCTGTATTAAAATTTGTTTGAGAAAAAGAGGCTAAATAATCAACTTCTGTTGGGTCTTGAGCTAATAATTTTTGAAAATCTAAAACAAATTGCTCTCCTCCAAATGATAATCCTAAATTTAATTTTTGACCTTTTGAAAAATTTAGTGTGTAAGCATAATCTGCATAAAAGCTAGTTCTTTGTCTTGCGCCAATCATATCATTAGATATATTAGCTCCAACAGCCATATTTTTGAACTTAATTGGAGAATTAAACGAAATGAATTGACTTCTAGGTGCTCCAGAAATTCCTACCCATTGACTTCTAACAACACCAGTCACACTTAAATCTCCCCTTGATCCAGCGTAAGCAGGGTTAAACTGTAATGGATTAAACATATACATACTGGATTGCTCATCTTGTTGAGCATGAATTGAAAAACTCAATCCAATAAAAAGTAACAATATAATCTTAATATTTCTCATTATTTCTCGAATAATACTTTTATTATCTAACTAATTCAACATAACCTGAGATTGGATCACTTCCATCTTTTTTATCTATCACATAAAAATAAGTTCCACTTGGTAAGTAATCATTTCCAATCGTTGATCCGCTGTTTGCTTTTCCATCCCAATCATCATTGTAAGGTGATGCAATAAATACTAAACTACCCCATCTATTAAATATTTTGACCTCAGCATCTGGATCTAAATTTAACACCCAAGTTTCATTTTTTCCGTTTCCATTTGGAGTAATTATTTCTGGAATTATTCCTGGAATACAAGTCAATCTTATCAAGGTATCTATTTGACAACCTGCATCATCTGTTACAGTTAAAGTATACATCCCTCCAGAAATATTTTCATTAATACTTGTTGTAACACCATTTGACCAAGCAAAATCATAATTACCAATACCTCCTGTTACATTAAGCTCTATTTTACCATTATCTTTCCCACAATCTGGTTCTTGCTGCTCTGTTAATGTGAATTGCATGTCACTAATCGCAACTGTCACCTCTAATCTTGTTACTGAAATACACGCGCCATTTGAGCTTTCAGCGTAATAAGTAAATCCATCTATTAAATTATCTGAGTTATTATATGCATTTCCATTCGCTAGTGCATCAAACCATGTTATAGATGAACCGTTTGCGGCTAAATCACTGATAGTTGGTGAGTTTGAAAAGCAGAACTCTTGATTTGGTTCTCCTGTAGGGTCTGCTACTGAAGTTACAGAAATATTCACCGAAGCAGTAGCATCAACACCTAAACAAGCACCTGAACCAGTAACTGTATATGTCAATGTTACTGCACCTGCTCCTACTCCTGTTACTAAACCTGTATTTAAATCGATAGTTGCAACCGTTGCATCTGAACTTGTCCATGTCCCTCCTGCTATTGTTGAACTTGCTGTTGTAGTTGAACCTTCACAAATATTTATATCTATTACACTAGCTGTTCCAGCTTCTGGAGCTGCTGTTACTGTTACATCAACTGTAGCTGTTGCATCAGTTCCTAAACATGTACCCGTTCCATAAACAGTATATGTTAAAGTTGCTGTACCAGCTCCAATTCCAGTTACTAAACCTGTGTTAACATCTATTGTTGCGACTGTTGCATCTGAACTTGACCATGTCCCTCCTGCTTGTGTTGAACTTGCCGTTGTAGTTGAACCTTCACAAATGTTCACATCTGTTATACTAGCTGTTCCAGCATCAGGTGCAGCTGTTACTGTTACATCAACTGTCGCTGTTGCATCTGTTCCTAAACAAACCCCTGATCCTTCAACAGTATATGTTAACGTTACTGTCCCCGCAGCTACTCCTGTTACCAAACCTGTATTAAGATCTACTGTTGCTACTGTTACATCTGAACTTGTCCATGTCCCTCCTGCTACTGTCGAACTTGTCGTTGTTGTTGAACCTTCACAAATGTTCACATCTGCAATACTTGCTGTTCCTGCATCTGGGGCAGCTGTTACTGTTACATCAACTGTCGCTGTTGCATCTGTTCCTAAACAAACCCCTGTTCCTTCAACAGTATAAGTCAATGTTACTGTTCCAGCTCCAATTCCTGTTACTAAACCTGTGTTTAAATCGATAGTTGCAACCGTTGCATCTGAACTTGTCCATGTCCCTCCTGCTATTGTTGAACTTGCTGTTGTTGTTGAACCTTCACAAATATTAGCATCTGTTATACTAGTTGTTCCGGCTTCAGGAGCAGCTGTTACTGTTACATCAACTGTCGATGTTGCATCAGTTCCAAGACACCCCGCAACTCCTGATACAGTATATGTTAAAGTTGCTGTACCAGCTCCAATTCCTGTAACCAAACCTGTATTTAAGTCTACTGTTGCTACTGTTAAATCCGAACTTGTCCATGTTCCTCCTGCTTCTGTTGAACTTACTGTAGTGGTTGAACCTTCACAAATATTAGCATCTGTTATACTTGCTGATCCTGCATCGGGTGACGCTGTTACAGTAACATCTACTGTTGATGTTGCATCAGTTCCTAAACATGTACCCGTTCCATAAACAGTATATGTTAAAGTTGCTGTACCAGCTCCAATTCCAGTTACTAAACCTGTGTTAACATCTATTGTTGCGACTGTTGCATCTGAACTTGTCCATAACCCTCCAGGTTGAGAAGAGCTTGCTGTTGTTGTTGCACCTTCACAAATAATAGCTTCCGTTATACTTGCTGTTCCCGCATCTGGTGCTGCTGCTACAACAACTGGTAAATTCGCTGTTGCATCTGTCCCTAAACAAACACCTGTTCCCAAAACTGTATATGTAATCGTTGCTGTACCATTACTTATTGCTGTTACTAAACCAGTATTTAAATCTACTGTTGCTACCGTTACATCTGAACTTGTCCATGTCCCTCCTGCTTCTGTTGATGAATAAGTAGCTGTTCCACCTATACATAAATTAGATCCAGTAGGAGTTATAGTTCCTACTGTTGTCTCAGAAACTTTTACATCAACTGTCGAAGTAGCATCTGTTCCTAAACAGACCCCTGATCCTTCAACAGTATATGTTAACGTTACTGTCCCCGCAGCTACTCCTGTTACCAAACCTGTATTAAGATCTACTGTTGCTACTGTTACATCTGAACTTGTCCAT
>Ga0228634_1000293_pt1 | contig 41855 bp, 49 predicted proteins | sample 42DmetaG_FD_190063 | JGI IMG/M metagenome (GOLD analysis project Ga0228634, IMG submission 190063) | Seawater microbial communities from Monterey Bay, California, United States - 42D | ecosystem: Environmental > Aquatic > Marine > Coastal | place: USA: California | collected 2016-09-27 | reverse complement strand
TTACCTGTCGCTTTTGCTAAGAGATCAATGAAATGATCGAAAAGGGGTGCCGCATCTTGTGGGCCCGGACTGGCTTCTGGATGTCCTTGAAAACTAAAAGCCGGTTTTGTCTTATGATGAATACCTTGTAAAGTCCCATCAAACAACGAGACATGTGTTGCTTCTAACGACTCTGGTAGAGATGATTCGTCCACAGCAAAACCATGATTTTGGCTGGTAATCATCACTAACCCCGCCAAACCTTCTTGTACCGGGTGATTCGCGCCATGATGACCAAATTTCATTTTGACTGTTTTAGCACCACACGCTAATGCCAATAATTGATGACCCAGACAAATACCAAAAACTGGTAAATCAGCTTCTAATAGCGTTTGAATCGCCGTTATCGCATAATCACAAGGTTCTGGGTCACCTGGACCATTAGACAAAAACACACCATCAGGATTCATTGCCAATACATCGGTAGCAGAAGTTTGGGCTGGGACAACTGTCAATCGACAGCCACGCTCAACGAGCATTCTTAAAATATTGCTTTTAGCACCAAAGTCATAAGCCACAACATGGAAACGTTCATCTGCTGCTTTGTTCTCGCCAGATAAGTGCCAACACGCCTTATCCCAGCTGTAACTTTCTTGTGTTGTCACTACTTTTGCCAAGTCCATACCTTTAAGACCTTCAAAAGCTTGTGCAACAGCAATAGCGGCATCAGCATCAATATCCTCACCCGCCACAATGCAACCTTTCATCGCACCCTTCTCCCGCAGCAGTCGTGTTAAAGCCCGAGTATCAATTTCTGCTAGGCCAACAATATTATGTTGTTCTAAATACGTATCTAACGCTTGTTCACTTCTCCAGTTGCTAACAACTGGAGAGAGCTCACGAATGATCAAGCCACTAGCATAAATTCGGCCTGACTCTTCGTCTTCAAGGTTCACACCGACATTACCAATATGCGGGTAAGTTAATGTCACAATTTGGCGACAATATGAAGGGTCAGTCAAAATTTCCTGATAGCCTGTCATAGATGTATTAAAAACGACTTCACCAACTGATTGCCCAATAGCACCAATCGATTCGCCGTGAAATACCGTGCCATCTTCAAGAGCAAGTAGAGCGCTTGTTCGCAAGGGAAACCTCCAACGGATATAAACTCATGACGAAACGGAACGTTTCATTCACACAAAATTCCGGTAATTTTAGCGCAAAACAGACACCCGAGTCCACGCAAAAATGGTCTCGATGATATGCTTAACTTCGTTCGTTAAATCCAATTAACTTGCTTGATACAGCTCTGGCCGGCAATGGCCTAACATTGGCATACTCGCTCGCACTTCACGCAAATAGCCTAAATCGATTGTCGCCGAAACCATACCGAGGCGTTCGGGCGCAGTGCAGACCACACTACCCCACGGGTCGATAATCACACTACTGTCACAATAAGTACGTCCAGGGTAATGATTTCCTCATTGGTTTGGCGCCACGATATAAACTTGATCCCTAATGGCACGTGCAGTCAAAATTGGCAACCAATCGTGCTTCCCGGTACAGAGAAAAAAAGCTGCGGGCACAAAATAACTTCTGCCCCTTTTTTAGTTAAAAAACGAAACAGTTCTGGAAAGCGTAAGTCATAACAAATCGTTAAACCTAATTTACCATTTCATGATCCACTACAACAGGAATATTGCCCGGTTTAATTCCAACCGACTCGTTGTAGCCCAATCTCGGTGCATCACACATGTGAATCTTACGGAACACCCCATTCAATTCACCTTGGCGATCACTCAAAATCGAAGTGTTACACAAGCGCTTATCTTCATCAGGCGTTTTCTCATAAATACTATCCACTAGAACAGAAATATCATGTTGACTCGCTAAATCTCGAAAGGTCTTTACCAATTCACCATCTAAAGTCTGAGCCGCCCGATGTTTTTCACTATGGTTTTCAATCATATAGATAAAGGTTTCAGAGAAACTCACTAAATCTAAACTCTGATCTGCTGCCCGCACTGTCTGAGCTTTAGCAAAAGCCACATTATCAGCAGGTTGATTAGAAGAATTCATTTGTACAACACCGATTCGACTTTTCATGATGGCCCAATTTATCAACGATGATATTTTCAATGAAACATAACAAAGTTTGCTAAAATTGATGCAACTCAACGTAAGGAATCATTGTGACTCATTCTTTCACCAATACTGGTTTTCCACTTCAACGGCCTCGACGTCTACGAAAAGACACCTTCTCGCGTGACCTCATGCGTGAAAACACACTGACCGCACATGACCTAATCTACCCCTGTTTTGTTCTCGAAGGACAACAGCAAACACAGGCTGTTGGTTCGATGCCGGGCGTTAACCGCTTAAGCATTGATCTCCTTCTCAAAGAAGCAGAAACCATTCATCAATTAGGCATTCCAGCCATCGCACTCTTTCCTGTCACGCCAGACGACGTTAAATCCTTAGATGCACACGAAGCCTATAATCCAGAAGGCCTTGCGCAGCGGGCCGTCCTTGCCCTGAAGTCTGAATTTCCTGAACTCGGTGTCATTACCGATGTTGCACTAGATCCTTTTACGACACACGGTCAAGATGGTCTTATCGATGACAATGGCTATATCATCAATGATGAAACGATCGAAGTCCTTGTCAAACAAGCCCTTTCACATGCAGAAGCAGGCGTCGATATTGTCGCACCTTCCGATATGATGGATGGCCGTATTGGCGCTATCAGACGAGCACTTGAAGCACAAGGCCATATCCACACCAAAATTTTGGCCTACTCCGCTAAATACGCCTCGAGTTTTTATGGCCCCTTCCGTGATGCGGTAGGTTCAGCTGGCAACCTGGGAACTGGTAATAAATACAGCTATCAAATGGATCCTGCCAATAGCGATGAAGCTTTACATGAAGTCGCACTCGATCTCGATGAAGGTGCTGATATGGTCATGATTAAACCAGGTATGCCCTACTTAGATATTGTCAGACGTGTTAAAGACACTTTCCAAAAACCAACATTTGTTTATCAAGTCAGCGGTGAATATGCCATGCTCAAAGCAGCAGCACAAAACGGTTGGCTAGATGAACAACAAACTGTCATAGAAAGTCTCTTAGCATTCAAACGTGCTGGTGCAAATGGTATTTTGACTTACTTTGCCAAAGACGTTGCGCAACAATTGGCCCAAACAGAATGACGGATAAATATGCCGTTATTGGCAATCCAATAGCACATAGTAAATCACCACTCATCCATCATGCTTTCGCCGAACAATTTGGGCATGACATAGAATACACAGCAGAGTTGATCCCAATTGAAGCGTTAGAAGCCGGCCTAGACACGCTACAAAAAAAGGGCTTCAAAGGTCTAAATGTCACAGTTCCTTTTAAAGAACAAGTCTGGCAGTCTCTCTCAAAAAAAAGTATTCACGCAACAACAGCTAGTGCTGTCAACACCATCACATTTAACTCAGATGGCTCCCGCTACGGAGATAATACCGATGGCATCGGACTCTGCCAGGATCTCACCCAAAACCACCACATAGACCTAGCAGGTAAACGTATTTTACTATTAGGTGCCGGCGGTGCGGCAAGAGGCGTTATTCTACCCTTATTAAGCTATAAACCGGCTGAACTCATCATTGCAAACCGCACCATTAGTAAAGCCCATCACCTTGTAAACTTATTTGATAACGAAGTACTTTCTGCTAGTGAGCTTGAGCAAGTTCCCGGTCCGTTTGACATCATCATTAACGCCACCTCAGCCAGTTTAAATGGTGAAATACCACCCATCCCAGATAGCAGCGTTTCAGCACACACAAATTGTTATGACATGATGTACGGCACTACAGATACCGCTTTTATTCAATGGGCAAAAACACGTACAGCAGCTAAAACAATCGACGGGTTTGGCATGTTAGTAGAGCAAGCAGCTGAATCCTACCGAATATGGCGAGGCGTCAAACCACAGACACAAAACATCATCAAGCACTTACGCTACTAAAAGCACCTTACTCGACACATATCATGGTGTTTTCGGTTTAATGCCAAATACGGTCTAACAAGGGTTCTTATCAGCAGTCACCCTATCGATTAAAACCTCAGCAACGACTAACAAGCCACCTGTTGCAACAGCTGCTCCCGTTGACAATCCTGCTTCCAAAACACCCGTATTATCCACTAGGGCTGATGGAGCTGCTAAGGTGCCACCTACACGCACTAAGCCAACTAGATTGGTCATGTTCATCCCAATTCCTGTCCGTGCCTCAGGTGTAGTACCAATATCCGACTTCTCATTTTTTAGATTAATCGTTCCATCACCAAAGATAATCATTTTGCCCTTTCTCACAGCAATACCTTTATCCGTTGTCGCAATGCCATTTTTAATATTAAAATTCACAACAGCACAAGCAAGCTCAGTCCCTTTTTGCCCCTTACTGAAAGGGTTTAAAAGATTAACCAATTCCGTAATAAAGTCAGCGCCTATCAAATCTAATGTACCGTCTTCGATCTGACTCTCAGCTACTTTTATGATGACTTTACTATCTAATCCCGCCATTAATTGTCTTACCGTTTTACCTTTGCCTTTAGCATCGATATAAACGTCCGTATTACCGCCTGAAATAACATCTTTTAAAGCGTCTACTTTCGCTAACTTAAACCCATTCACCTGCATCTTTGTACTCAACGCTGCCGTTTCACTCTTCGCATTCAAATCAACATGACCTGTCAATCGGCTGCCAGCGAAACTCAGAACCATAGGGGAAATTTGTAAATGACTATTTTGTGAAACAACTGCAATATCAACGTTCCTTAGCTTTAACGCATTTGAATCGACAGTTTGTATCTTGAGCGTGATATCAGCATCAAGTTCGTTTAATGCATGAAAGACCAATGTGTCATCCGAGAATAGTCGTTCTCAGATTCTGATGTGGACTCATCTTCTTAATAACGACGTAAGATCAACAGTTTGCGAAACCAATGCCGCAGTGATTTTAGGATTTTCGCCTGCGAGTGACACAACGACATCGCCACTCAAGTCCGTTTTATCTGCAGTTAACGCCAAATTCGCTAACTTATAAACATTGTCATTACCTGTCACTGCGCTGGACAACTTAATATCACTTATCGTTGGTAATGTATCCCCAGCTAAGACACTCAGAGCAAAAGAGTGCGTTACCAAATACAAATCAAGTGTAATACCATCAGCTTCTTGGGGACGCTGAACATCCCCTTTCACCGTTGACATTATCGCTTCCGCCTCGAGATGATTAGATATCTGCCCTTTTAATTCGACATCACCAATATTTGGTATCTCAGAGCCAGATAACAATGACAACGTTGAGAAATCTGTTGTTAGATCAATATTGAGCGCTACTCCTTTAACTTGCTGTGGCTCAGTAATCTGCCCTTTGAGCGCTAGATCAACACCATCTATAGCTATCAACAAGTCTAATGTGATCTTATCGGTCACATCATCACTCTTAACATCGCCCTTAATCGTGACATTACCAAAAGCGGGTAACGTCTCACTAGACAACTTGGATAACGCAGCACCCGCGGAATTAAGTTCCAGCTTTAGCACAGCACCCTTGCCATCAATGGTTGAGCAATTTCACCATCAAGTTCAAGGGGAATACCCCCGCATCAGCTGTTAAATCTAACGACATATTCGTATTATCGATTAGAGATTTAACGCCACCCATTTCACCCTCAACTGAAACAGGAATCTCATCGACTACCGCTTTCAACACTAGATCCATTGGAGTTTCTGTATCAGCAACATCAATTGACAATAACAGATTGGAGCTCTGATGCTTCATTCTCATTCTGCCTAGTTTCTTCAGGCTCTGGTGTCGCTTCAATATCAAACACCCAATTGCTAACCCCTTTTTTTGTTCGTCTCAACCAGGATATATGAGCTATGCAATAATACTTTTGACACTTGTATGTGGCGTTGTAGTAAAGGGTACAAAGCCAATCGCACTTCAAACTTATCTAACGCCACCATCTCTGGCTCTGTCCCCTAGCTGGCATTTGAAAAGGTGACTTTCTCAACAGCTAAGGTTGGAATCAACGACCAAGCAATCGAGACATCGCCTTCCAGCCGCAATTGCCGACCTGTCGCATCCGTAGTTGCATTCTCAATCTGTTATTTATAATCATTAAGGTCAATATTTAACAACGCATAAAAAGCATCGATAAATATAACACTCATAAGACTAGCAACAACTTTAATAACCTATCCCATTCAAATTCCTAGCATTTTCAAAAGTAGCTTGGCTCTATTATAGAATCAATAAAATCTCACGTCTGACGGAGAATAAGCACAACCACGTAGACTCCTTTGACAAGCAAACCCGTAATATAATCCATATCGCTAGCATCACCACAGGAATTGCACGTGCTAAATATCAACCAACATCTCTCAATACCCGATCACGAAATTGTCTTAACAGCTATTCGTGCACAAGGGGCTGGGGGACAGAATGTCAATAAAGTCGCCACCGCCATCCACCTTCGCTTTGATATAAAGAAAGCTTCACTCCCCGATGCTATCAAACAACGATTACTGTCATCTCCAGATAACCGAATTACTAAACATGGTTGCATTATCATCAAAGCGCAACAATGGCGGACCCAAGAAAAAAATCGTCAAGATGCGCTCAACCGTCTACAACAACTTATTCTCGAACAGCTCGAACAAAGAAAAATAAGACGAGTTACTAAACTCAGCAAAAATGCCCTCAAAAAGCGACTCGTAAATAAACAACATCGGAGTAAAATTAAGTCATTACGACATAAAAGAATCGACGCCTAAACAACAGCCATGAATGGCTTAACATAAAAACCCTTTTATTCTGCTATGACTGGTGTATATTCTCACTAATTAATAACAGTAATTGGATGAGGAAAAACATGTTTGGCATCGGTCTTGGTAAACATAAAAGGAAACTAGAACAGGCATTCGAAAAATGCTTTTGGCCCTTGATAGATGAATTGGGTAATGTGCCCATTCCTATGCAAACTGACCCGGCTATCAATGCCTCAATTCTAGCTGTCTGTGAAAAATATGCTGAACTGCAAAATGTCACTAAACCAAATGATATTGCATTGATATCTGATGCCGCCTTTGAAGAAGTCTATCGTATGGAATCAGTTAACGTCCAAGAACGTGTTGATACATGGAAAAATAGCAGCAATGATGACTTTACTCAGGCTTATGAAGTTGCTAAGGATAAAACAACAGCAGATCTGGATTTAGCTTGGTTGACTACCTATGCTAAAGAGAATTTCGATCAAGCAACAGGCCTCATGTTATAAAACGAAAAAAATGTTCACTGCCGCCATACATAAACCCATACTATTACAAGCCTTCTCAGATTGTTTAGACCCATTGAGAAGTGATTTAGGCAATGTCCACTCTAGTATGAGACAGAGTCCCTATATATCTGGCGCCATCCTTGGCACATGCCGTGGTTACGCCGTTAAACATAAACTAAAAGAAGCCGTCGTCAATAAACTCATAGACAATGCTTTTGAAGAAGTATTTCGCAGTGAATCATTGGCTATGCAAATCAAAGCACAAAATTGGCTCAATAAAGAAAATAGTGATTTTATGACTGCTTATCAACATGCAAGAACGGCCGCGGAAGTTGAGCTAAACTTAGACTGGTTAAGTCAATATGTACAAACGCATTTTGAAAAAGCCAGTACACTAGGTCAACAACTTTAATTTAACAAAAGGGGAGCATCATGTTAGAAATGATGAAACATAAAAGCAAACTCAAGCACGCATTCTCTGACTGCTTCGAGCCACTCAAAAGTATCTTCGATAATGTTCCTATCCCTATGCAAAAAGACAAATATGTCACAGCCGCTATTTTAGGGACATGCCGAGGGTATTCGGAAGCTGCTAATTTATCTGAAAAAGCATTCGCTTCTATCGTTGATGCCGTGTTTGAAGAAGTCTACCGACAAGATTCTATTGATGTTCAAACCAGAACTGAGACATGGTTAACGGAAGCCGATGAGGATTTTATGGAATCATATTACCACGCCAAAGATAAAGTCTCGTTAGAGCTAGACTTAACTTGGTTACAAACTTATGCAAAGGCACATTTTGATGCAGCTTTTGAGGTAAGACATACAACATAAGAAACCATGCTCAAATTATTTAAAAACAATCAACACAAACGTCATCTACTCAAAGCCTTCTCTAATTGCTTTAACGCGCTGAAAGATGAACTGGGCAATGTTCCTGTAAAAATGCAATCGAGCCATGAAATCACTGGTTCAGTCTTAGGTTCTTGTCGTGGCTATGCCATCGCGAACAAAATTAACGAGAGTCACTTTAACCTTATCGTTGATGCCGTGTTTGAAGAATTATTTCGTCGTGAATCTGTCTCTGTCCAAACAAAAACAGAAAAATGGTTACGAACAGAAGATGAGACATTTATGCTTGCCTATTACTACGCAAAATCAAAAGCAATTAAGAGCAAGACCCTCGACCTGAGTTGGCTGTCAGACTATGCTGGAAAGCACTTCAAGGCTGGACATCAAGTTATGTTCGATATTATCTAAGCAATATCACCCTGCAGCTGAACAAACCACTTAAACTCACCAGAGCACGTCGTATTACCATCACGTTCACTCACATCGACAGCGACAGTAACCACAGCACGTCTGCGTGACATCAGTGTCTGCAAAATTTTTTGCTTTTCTGCCTCCTCCAGCAACACTTTTGATACCAATTCGCCCTGAGCTTGCTGAACATATTTAATGCGTGATTCACGCAGTAAAGGCACAACATGACCAACTAAATCAGGGAAAGCCGTTAACAAATAATAACCACTCGCACTTTCCGCCAACAAAAACTGAGCACCGGCATGCACACCATCAAAATGGTTCTGTACACTTTCGTGAAAAGGCAAAAACACAGCACCATTTTCGTCAATTTCAATGCCATTATGGGCGGCAAAAGGCACAGCTGTGATTTCCATCGTCGACTCATCTATAAACAAAACGTCATTATATGAGTCACTGCTAATCAAAACAATCGTTAAATGGTACTGTAATACTATTACACAAATTACAACTCAACTTTATCAATCACCCGTCGGTAATCTTGTCCTCGGTAGTATCGAAGACAAATTGTGTTTATGTAATTAGCAAAACACGAAGAATAAAGTCGCTGTCGAAAAAAAAGACTGACCAAACACTCAGGTGGGCCATTGAACGAAGGCCGCAATGCCACTTTAAATCATGCCATAAAACAGCTTGATGAGTACTTCAATAAACAAAGAACTGAATTTGAGTTATCACTCATCCTTGCCGGCACAGACTTCCAAAAGCAAATCTGGCAGGCATTACAAAATATTCCCTATGGACAAACAGTCAGCTATTTAGAACTTGCCAAAAATTTGGTAAACCTATAGCCGTAGGTGCCGTCGCCAATACCAATGACCGTCGCTTTCCCAGAACAAGAAACCACGCTGGTTGCACCCGGTTTATATATGAAAATCTCCCAAGCTTTTCGGAAAACAGTCACTCTAACGCCATTGCCGGATGTAGGTCAGTACGAAATCACCCAAAACCCTGACGACAGATGGAAATACCGCACTCCGTCATTACGCAATGTCGCCTTAACCGGGCCCTATATGCACGACGGTACAGTGCACAGTCTCAAAGAAGTCATCGCTTTTTATAACCAAGGCGGTATCAGCCACAATGAAAACGGCTTCCCCAATGTAACCCAATCCCCGATCATCAAGCCCTTAGGCCTGACTGAAAAAGAAAGTGATGATTTGGTTGCCTTTCTCAAGACGCTCAACGGAGACAATATCACCGAGCTTATTTCAGATGCCTTCGCCACCCCTGTTGGTGACACTATCAGCAATGAACCGATAGCCTCAAATGATGACAATTAAGCTTTAATTTTGTGACAAATCGATAAATTGTTGTGACTGAGTAATAGCGGCATTTATATATCTAATCAACACATCAATATCTCGCTCAATTGCCTGCATTTCACCTTGAAATGCGTCAATAGCCTTAGCATTCAAGTTATGCTTTAAAAACAGAGTATTATCTTGCAACGCTGTCAAAATCAGTGCCATTTTCTCTTCAGCTTTATGCATTGAATTAATCAAAATGCTATATCGCATTTTCGTCTCTTGCAATTTAGCCCTACTTTGACGACGGTAATTAGAGTTTGAGATCAATTCTATTTATGATTGCCATTCCTCAAACAAAGCCTCAGCCACATTTTCAATTTTATCAATCCGCTTACTCACATCATCTGCAGCAGCATGGCTGGCTTCATACTGTGCCTCGACAGCTTGATATTTTTGCTCTAACTCACCACCATCAAAATGTATCAAGAATGATAACTCTTCCAGTTCTGGCTTAGACTGTTACTGTGCCGCTTGCTGAGAAGTCTCAGCATCCATAATGCGATCAATCATGATATCCCGCTTATGTACCCCGACTTTTTCCATCGCAGAATAATAAGTGCTCGAGCATCCCGTAAAAAGCAAAGCCAATACAACAAAGCACAAAGATTTAAATTGCATTTGTATACATCGTCCCAAAATTAATAATAATCACGAAAAATAATATACTTCATCGTCTGAATGAAGCATGAATACACAATCAAAAAGACTCATTCTCAGCATGTACTGACACAGATAATTCACCATCAAGCTCCGCACTAATAACGAATACAATCGGGCAACAGCACACTTGACAATCTTCAATATACTGCTGTCCCGCTTCTTCTACGTCTATCAGTACATCTAGCTGTTCACCACAATAAGGACAGCTAATGATTTGTTCATTCAACGAAGTCATCTAACTCTATTCTCCAAACAAGACTCACATCATTCTTGAGGTAAAAAACCACCACTTTGATGTTGCCACATCTCAAAATATTTACCTTCTAGTGCCAATAATTGCTGATGATTACCTTGCCCAATAATCCGGCCCTTATCCATCACAATAATCCGATCCGTCTTTAACACTGTTTGCAAACGGTGGGCAATCACAATCGCTGTTTTTTTCTTCAGTATTCAAGGTGTGAAACTAACTCCTTGTCATTACTCTGAAACGAAAACCCATTAACCCTTTATATTTCATTAACTAAGATTCTATCCCAGTTATTCCACAATCAAAAATAAACCCTATATTCCATCGTTACTGAGTGTGGGAAACTCCCAAACTCTGATTTTAATCTCCCAAACTCTGGTTGTTTCCCCATCGGGATATTCACCCCAACCGACAACTCAGATTCATCTGATAAAGAATAAGTCGAATAGAGCGCTAGTAACTTCGATGCATCCTGATGGTTAAACAAGTAAACCGCATCACCGAACCATAAAGGCGTGAATTCATAACTTGCACCAACAGCCGTATAATTTCTGGCTAAATAAAACTGATCGTTGTTAGCTTGGACATTCAACCTATAGTCATCACTGTCATTCGCGCCAAGACGTTGGTAAAAATGTTCTAATCGTAACGTCAGGGTATTTTGAAAACGTTTGTCCATCGCTACTGAAAACTGGGCATCTCGATCTATATTGGCTTCATCTGCAAATCTAAGATGACCTTCTCCTCGTAAACCAAACCAATGAAATATTTCACCTTGAAAATAAAAACCAACAATATCATCACCTGACACGTTGGCAGCCACTAACCCAAACTCAAAATTATCAGTTAACGTCGACGCTCGGGCTAAATAAGCTGTCTCAGACCAGTCGGGTGATGTCCGCCAGCCTGTTGGCTGACCCAACTCTGATTCATAATCCATTACGGCTATTAATGATAACTGAGAGTATTCACTCCACTGCCAGTCAAAATGCGCGGCATCAACACCCGGTTTATAAGTCCTGAAAAAGGCCTGAGCGGCAAACGGCGCGAAAAAATCATTAGGCGTGAAATAAAAGGTGGTCGCTAAATTAATTGGCTGCCTACCTAACTTTAAGCGAAAATCATCACTCTCACATTGAATATTCAAGCGGTCAATGACTAAGTCAGCATGGCCATTTCCATAACGCCAATGCAATCCATCGCTGCGTTCAACATCAATTAACGATGCAAATCGGCTTCCGCCAGTTCGCAACTCATCCCCCAAAACACTCTGTACCACATGCATTTCTGCACTGAGTCTCGACCATTCAATATCCAACATTAAACGACCAAGGACACCCGTGCTCAATACATCATCTTGCTCAAATAAAAAATCATCATTAGGATTGTTGGCAGCTAAACCAGTGCCACGCACAAAACCGCGTAACGCAAGCTCTTTTCCTTCATTTTGCCATGGATAAAAGGCATACGAGGTAATAGGAACCAAACAAATTGTAACAATAATGACGCACCGACTTAAAAGGTGCCAGAGTAAAATCGACTTCATGTCGCCTTACGTTTATCCAGCTCAACTTTGCCGTCAAGGATATGGATGATACGTTCGGCTCTATCCATCACTTGTTGATCATGGGTGGAAAACAGAAAAGTGACACCTTGTTCACGATTTAATTTCTGCATCAAATCTAATAGCGATTCTGCTGTTTTCGAGTCAACATTGGCAGTCGGCTCATCGGCTAAGACAATCGCAGCCTCTGTCACAATCGCGCGTGCTATTGCCACGCGTTGTTGCTGTCCACCTGACATTTGATCAGGCCGCCGATCTTCCAACCCAGTTAGTCCAACATCAGCTAATGTTTTCATTACGCGTTGGTGCTTTGTCTTGTCATCCATCCCTTGCAAGTCCAATACAAAGGCCGCATTTTCATAAGCAGTCATCACAGGAATCAAGTTATAGGCTTGGAAAACAAAACCGATTCTTCTTTTACGAATATCAGCCAGTTCGCTATTATCCAACGTGGACAAATCAGTGCCTTCTAATAACACCTGACCCGATGTCACAGAGTCCAAACCACCAATCAAATTTAAAATACTGGTTTTACCTGAGCCTGAGGGGCCACATAACGCCGCAAAATCGCCTTTTTCGATAGTGAGAGACACATCATTTACCGCTTTCACTTCAAGCTCACCTTGCTGATAATGTTTATGTAGCTGCCGTAACTCAACAATAGAACTCATAATGCTTTTAAACCCTCAACAGGAGGAATACGGCTCGCTCGCCATGCCGGGTAGGCACCTGCAATCAGTGCCAAACTGAATAAGCCAATTAAGATGCCCACTACACTTTCTTTAAACAAACGGATTTTGAATACCGTATCAAGCAGGACACCACCAAAACTAAAATCATCGCCATAAGCCGAGGTTAAATCAAGACCTGTCTCAAACATATACAAATACCAAGGAATGGTAATAATAATCCCGATAATCAAGCCAGTCACTGCCAGCCAAAATGATTCCAACATCACTAAACCGAACAAATGACGTGGTGACATACCCAGTGCCATCATTACGCCAAATTCGCGAATTCGCTCTAATACACTCATTAACATAGTATTAATAATCCCTGCAGAAATAAGCAAGGCAATCAATAACTGACTGATTTTGTTTGCACTTTTATCGACTGCAATCATGCCCGCTAAATCTGGCTGAGTCTGCTGCCAATTCAACACTTCCATATCTTGAAACGCTGCTTGCTGTTGTAGACTATCTCTTAATACATGACTCGCCCTTTGGTCATGCAAATTAACCGCAATAAAACTCACTTCATCTGATTCGTAACCCAAAACAGTTTGTACGCTCTGCAAAGGCAATAATGCCAGTCCACCATCGACTTCTGATACGCCCGTCCTAAATAAGCCACTAACACGCGCTATCGCACTGACAATATCGCCATTCACATCAGTCGTTGTGTACACCACTTTTTTACCTAAACTGAGCTGTAGTTTCCGGGCTAAATCAACACCCATCACGATGCCTTTGTCTGACACTGTCTCCAACATTTTGCCTTCAACTAAGCTCTGAATAAACAAATTATTACTGGCCGTTTCTTGAGCGGGATCAATCGCTATAAACGTCCCGCCGATGCTTTTTCTCGCACTGGCAAACATAGCCTGCCCCTGAATCCGTGCAATGACCGAGCTCACTTCAGGTAACTCACGTAATGTTGCTTGGTGTTGATTTGCCGACTGTAAACGCTTTTGGCTACTCGGCGCACGATTATAATCCCGCGCTGCGACAGTTATATGCCCCATACCCATCTTGGCACCCGCATCAATCATTCGGGTATAGAAGTAATCCCCTGCACCGGTAAATGTCACTGACAACAAGACCCCAAAGGCAATCGATGATGCCGTGATTAAAGTCCGCCGCTTATGCCGCCACAAATTACGCCAGGCTAGTAGATTCAATTTCATTGATGATGGATCGCTTCGACAGGTTGAATCACAGCCACTTTGATAGCCGGATAAATCACCGCAATCGCTGCGATGATAAATAAGAACACAGAAGGCATCATCAACGCATTGGATGTCAGTGCCGCATACCAAACCGGGTCAAAGGCCAGCCCCGCAAACGAAATACCATCGGCTAATGAAGACATATCAAGCCCATTTTCTTGTATATACCAAGACAGAACGCTGCCCGCTCCTAAAGCCAGTAACACTGCTAAAAACGTTTGAATGAACATTTCTATATAAATCAACACAATTAATTGCTGCGGCTTTACCCCAATCGCTTTCATAATGCCAAATTCATGAATCCGTTCAAACACACTCATCAACATCGCATTTAACACCACCGAACCAACAGCAATATAAGTAAAGATCATCATGATCAGTGTTTGCAGATGGGCCGTTTCTATAAAGCGGTTGATAATTGGCATCAATTGCTGCCAATTCATCACCTCTAACTGTTCACCCACTCGGCTTTTCACTTGCGCTGTCACTGCTGCTAAATCCGTAGTGCGATCATGTCTCATTAAGACAATCTCATGTGCCCCTTTTGGCAGGGTAATCAGCTCACGCAGCATGGTATTGCTCATAAACACACCGCCATTATCAATGGCTGCTGACACTGATTTCAAAATGCCTCGGATCTCAAAGCGATCATTGGCCATATAACCATCCGCAGTCTGACCAACGAAAATTAATTCGTCGCCTAAACCCACATCTAATAATTTAGATAATTTCTTTCCAATCACAACACCATGAGGGTCATCACCAGATAACCACTGACCTGTCATCACATGTTGATCAATATCGGTTACTGTCGGCTCAGTCTCTAACTCAATGCCACGTAATTGCACACCTGATGAAGTCTCATCACTGGCCATCAAACCATAAGCAAATAATCGTACTGTTGCATAAAACCCAAGTTGTTGGTGCTGTTCAACAATGGCACCAGCCTGTTCAATAAGGCTATAAATATCAGGATCATCACGATAATCCGGCTGATGGATCTGAATATCGCCTGTATTCATCGACACCACATTGCGTTCACTGCCTATCCTGAAACCATCCATCAGAGCTGCAAAAACAATCATCATCGTACAAGCGAATGCCATCGCTAATGTCGTCACAATACTTCGGTGACGATGGCGATAAACATTCCTTGAAGCCAGCGTGAATAGATTCATAATGTGCGCTTAACGCTTTTTCAAACTAGATAGGGAAAATAGGCCGTCTTTTAACTTTACATTCAAAGACAATTTTTCATAAACAAACTCGGTATATTCGTCTGGCTTGTCTGCAGGGACAACTCGCAATACAGCTGGTCGTAATCTGCCGCCTAATTGCTGAATATCCGTAAAACGAATCGTACGAGCCAATACCATATCCTCATCATAGTAGGACTCGACAACAGGAATATGACCGTCCGCTAGAATAGTCAGTTCTAATTTTCCCCACACCACGGCAGCATCTAGTTTTGGAACCAAGGTAAACTCGATAATCCGCTGACCATCGCGTTCACCTTCAAAGCTAATTTCGGCAGTGTAATCTTCTTCTAAACGGGCTTCTTTCACCAAATCATCATTGGTCAAATGACTACCCATCCAGGATCCCATCATCATGCCACTGGTAAGCTTAATCGTGCGATCAGTTTTAGGTAAATAAGTATAGACATGGTTATCTGACTTTAAGGTCGATGTGCCTTTTTCGCGTAATGGCTTCACGACGCGAAATAACGTCTTTTCTTTGCCCTTAGACCAACCTTCCATTTTCATCGTGCGGGCGTAATTTGCTGTTTTGACGTACATTGTTGTCACGGCATAAGAAGACTCTCCTCGCCACAAGTCATCGACAGCATTCAATAACGTTTTAACACGATCCACTTCAAGCTCCACTGCCTGAACAGATGGGAAAACAAGTAACGAAAATAAACTAAAACAAAAGAAGAGCGGCTTGAACATCATATTCCCTGAATAACGCAAAATGCACTGTTATTAAAACAGACAACACGTTCAAGGGGAATACTGAATATGTAGCAGCATGGGGAGAAAATTAAGAAATAAATAGTTCCACAGTGCCGGTGCGATCGGGGTTCTTGAACCAGGAGGTTCAAGTGGAGACCTCTATTAACAATTGGGCTTCTCGTCTTGCGAGCCTGCACACCATCTCAATATTAGTTTCCGAAGCATTTGCTTATCGGCTCAAGACACGCTAGACGCTGCCGAACACCGCAGAACTTAAATCAAGATCATACGCCTATTTGACAACATGCAAAGGTTTTTTTAGCAACACTGTCAGCGTTTTTTTAAAGATCCAGCTGCCGCTCTTCTCGTAAAAATGCGTTAACTTTTTCTTTCATAGACAAAAGTTTTTCTGTTGTCTCAGGATTAGCTTCGCCTTCTTGATCCTTGAGTCCAATCAATTCATGTGCAATATTGAGCGCAGCCATCACAGCAATGCGGTCTAAACCGACCACTTTTCCGGTACCTCGAATTTTTTCCATGCTGTCATGCAACATCTCCGCAGATGCAATCAGCGCAGACTTTTCTTCCTCCGGGCAAGCGACTTGATATTCCTTACCTAGAATATTAACCACAACAGGTGAACTCATAACTCGTTATCCAATTCTTTTAAACGTTCAACCATCTTATCGATACGACTACGAGCGAGTTCCGTACGCTCCACCAATTTAGCGCGCTCAGTCACCCAAGCAGACTGTTGCGACTTCAACAACATATTTTCTTCGCGCGTACGACGGCTGACTTTAAGTAAATCATCTATTTGCTTTTCTAATTGTTGTAAATCGTCTTTTTCCATTACTATGCATTCTTAAACGACAAAAATAAGTCCCAATCATAGACGTGCTCTGGCGATTGGGTCAACAATTGTCCATGATCATTTTTTTAACTTTGAGCTCTATCACAATGTCAGAACTATACTTTCCCTCACTTTCACCCGAAAATAACGAGGGTGATGGTCCCGCCAATGCAGCAGAACTACAAGGCGCACTCTGTGGTTTATTATGTCTGGACTCCCAAGCAAACCGACAAGATTGGTATAAAAGTTTATATGAAAATATCGCACCTGATGATAAAGAAATTTTGGATCTGACTGCGCTATTTGATCAAACAGTTCAATCACTTAATAGCTTAGATTTTGACCTACAGCTTGCGCTACCTGATGACAATGCGCCACTCACTTCGCGCATTGTTGCCATGTCTGATTGGTGCCATGGTTTAATCTATGGTTTAGGTACTTCTGGACTCACCGATGACACAGAACTGTCAGCTGATTGCCAAGAATATATCGCAGACACTATCAAAATTAGCCAGATCAGCGATGATATCCCTGAAGATACTAACGAAGAAGAAACCAATTTTGAAGAACTGGTTGAATACTTAAGAATGGGGCTTTTCCTTCTTTACAGTGAGTTACAACCCGTCGATAACAGTGAAAACCAAACTGAGCATTAATGTGTCAAAGAATAATGAATAAAGTCGATAACAGTGAAAACCAAACTGAGCATTAATGTGTCAAAGAATAATGAATAAAAAAGAATTCGCCAAACGCAGACAACAACTCATGGATATTATGGGTCCAAATAGCATTGCCATTTTACCCAATGCTGAAGTGGCCAATCGCAATCGAGATGTTGATTACCATTATCGCAGCGATAGTAATTTTCACTACTTAAGCGGTTTCGATGAACCCGAATCGGTTATCGTCATTGTGCCTGGCAGAGAGCATGGTGAATATCTCTTATTTTGCCGAGAGCGCGATCTCGAAAAAGAAATTTGGGATGGTTATCGTGCGGGACAAGAAGGCGCTATCGAAAAATACCGAGCCGATGATTCATACCCCATTACCGATCTCGACGATATTTTACCTGGCCTTTTAGAAGGTCGTGAGCAAGTCTATTACACCATGGGCAATCTACCGAGTTTCGATCAACGCATGGTTGGTTTTTTAAACCACCTTCGTAATGCATCACGACAAGGTAAAAATTCACCCACCGAAATTATAGAGCTCGAACATTGCCTCAATGAACTACGTCTGTTTAAAAGCACTGCCGAAATAAAGGCCATGCGCCAAGCAGCGGAAATATCCGCTCAAGCGCATATCCGTGCCATGCAGTTTACTCAGCCTGGGCAGTGGGAATACCAAGTCGAATCTGAAATTATTCATGAATTCATGAAAAACGATTGTCGCTCACCAGCCTACCCCTCCATTGTCGGTGGCGGAGAGAATGGTTGTATCCTGCATTACATCGAAAACAACCATAAATTAAAAAATAATGATCTGTTACTAATCGATGCTGGTGCAGAATATGATTATTACGCCGGTGACATCACACGTACTTTCCCAGTCAATGGGAAATTTACACCTGCTCAAAAAACCCTCTACAACATTGTTCTAGATGCTCAAAAAGCAGCCATAGCAGCAGTTAAACCGGGTAATCACTGGAATCAACCACATGAAGAAGCGGTCCGTGTACTGACAGAAGGTTTACTCGAGATCGGTTTACTTAAAGGTAAATTGGAAAAACTCACAGAAGAACAAGCCTACAGGGAATTTTATATGCACCGAACTGGTCATTGGCTGGGCATGGACGTTCATGATGTCGGTGACTATAAAGTGGGCGGCGAATGGCGTGTCCTTGAGCCCGGTATGGTGCTCACGGTAGAGCCTGGGATCTATATTCGTGACCTCAAGCATGTGCCTAAAAAATGGCATTTCACTGGCATCCGTATCGAAGACGATGTCCTTGTCACTAAAACAGGCCACGAAGTTTTGTCTGCTGCTGCACCTAAAGAAATTGATGACATTGAAGCCTTAATGGCATCAGCACATTAAATGACACAAACAACGTATGACATTGTGATTGTAGGCGGCGGCATGGTCGGTGCTAGCCTAGCCTATGCCTTAAAAAACAGTAGCCACCGTATCGCATTGGTCGAAGCATTTAATTTTAAAACCACACAACAACCCAGTTATGACGATCGTGGTATCGCACTGTCCTATGGTTCACAACGTATTTTCGACACCATGGGCTTATGGCAACAACTGTCCCCACACAGTACAGCCATCGAACATATCCATATTTCTGACCGAGGACACTTCGGTGCAACGCGGTTATCAGCACAACAAGAAAAGGTACCAGCATTAGGTCAAGTCATTCTCGCCAGAGCCATGGGACAAGTCCTCAATCAAGCCATGGCAGAAAGCGACACCTTAGATATCATTTGTCCGAAAAAAGTAGTTGCCATAAGCCAAGAATCCAATCAAGCCACACTCACCCTAGATGATAAGCAACAAATAAGCAGCAAACTAATTGTCGCTGCCGATGGTGCCAATTCGACAATACGTCGTTTACTCGACTTATCGGTCACTGAACAACATTACCAACAAACAGCTATCACCGCTAATATCAGCACCGAACGGCCGCACGAGCATCGTGCATACGAACGTTTCACTGAACATGGCCCCATAGCACTCTTGCCGATGCCAGATAATCGTTGCAGCCTTATCTGGACAGTTAAAACAGGCGATGAAGGCCCGATTAACGCACTCGATGATGCTGCATTTTTAGCACGACTACAAACTGAATTCGGTTACCGACTCGGGCAGTTTACGCAGGTTGGCAAACGTAGCCATTTTCCACTCAAACTCACACAAACCGAGCAAACAATCCAAGATCGCATCGTCTTTATTGGTAATGCCGCGCATAATCTTCACCCTATTGCCGGCCAAGGTTTTAACCTAGGCTTAAGAGATGTCATCGCACTCGCTGATGTGCTAATTGATGCTAAAGACTGCGGCGACCCGAGACACCTACACGACTATCAACAATGGCAACAACAGGACCAAGACAATGTAATCAAAGCTACAGATACCTTAGTGCGACTCTTTAGCAATAATAACGTTGTTCTAGGACATGGTCGGAGTGCAGGCTTAATTGCCCTTGACCTACTTCCACCAGCAAAACACTGGCTTGCCAGTAAAAGTATGGGCCTAGGTAAAAAGCAACCACGTTTAGCCAGAGGGATGACGCTATGAGCGAGCATTATGATGTCATCATCGTCGGCGCAGGCATGGTCGGTAGTACTTTAGCTGTCGCCTTGAGCACAGAGCAAAACCTCAATATCGCTGTCATCGAGCCATTTGAGTTAAAACCCATTTCAGAAAATGATCCTACTGATATACGTGTTAGCGCTATTAGCCAAGCCAGCGAACAACTACTCAAGAACCTCAATATCTGGCCGCACTTTATCTCAAAGCGGTTAAGTCCGTTTACCGATATGTCTGTCTGGGAAACCCGATCAAGTAAAATTCACTTTGACAGTGCCGAAATTGGCGCATCTCATTTGGGTCATCTCATCGAAAATGGTCATATCCAACAGGCTTGCCATACCGAGTGCCAACAACTTAACAACATCACTTTCTTTTGTCCCGATAAACCAGTCTCTAAAGAAGAAAATACTCTGACGCTTGAAAGTGGCAAGATATTAACGGCTGACCTGATTGTCGCTGCTGATGGCGCACAATCTCCTTTAAGAGAATGGGCAGGCATTGAAACTACAGGTTGGGACTATGACCAACATGGCTTAGTCTGTACCGTCACTACAGAGCAACCCCATAAGCAAACAGCACGACAACGTTTTTTGCCTGGGGGTCCGTTGGCCTTCCTACCTCTAGCGGATCCACGACAATGTTCTATCGTCTGGTCTAACAGCACTGAAGAAGCCGAGCAGCTCAAACAATTAAGTGATGAAGGTTTTAAAGACACATTAGCTAACGCATTCGAACATGAGTTAGGAGATATCATTGACGTCAGTCCCCGTGCAAGTTTTCCGCTTAAATGCCGTCATGCTAAAGACTACGTAGAGCCCGGCCTAGCCTTAGTTGGGGATGCGGCCCACACCATTCACCCGCTCGCCGGTCAAGGCGTTAATATCGGTTTTCTTGATGCCGCCACTTTAGCTGAAATCGTCATTGACGCCCATCAGAAAGGCCGTCAAATTGGCAGCCTACACACACTGAAAAAATATCAACGTCAACGTAAGGGCGATAATTTTGCTATTCAAATGACCATGGATGCTTTTAAACGTGTTTTTGGTAGTGAGAACCCCATACTCCGCATCGCACGACAATCAGGTTTCCAATACGTCAATGGCAGTAATCTATTACGACGCTGCTTTATGCATCAAGCTTCTGGACAGCGCTTCGCTAATCCAAACCAAACACGTTAGGCTAGAACGCATCTGGATCTTGCAGCTTCTCACATTGTTCAACCACAACCCGATCTCTAATGCCTTCGAACTGCCAGGTTGCTTTAGTTTTTTTTAAAGGCAGGAGGCATACAGCTTCTGATTAAATCGGCTGCTGCCCACATGAACAGACTAGCAATAACGCCATGCAACAACTTATGAGTATGGTTTGATATATTAACCACCTCCAAACCCGAAGGGCATACTATATCGGCAGAAATACCATAGATGCCGCTTTCACCACTACCGTTTTGACCATCCGTCCTTCTTTATGGGAAATAATACTCGCCAAATTATCTTGGGTTGCAATCATTTTTCCTATTAAACGCTGAAAACTCAGATTACGTGATTCTTGTTCGAGACTGTCACTCATCATTAGCAAGTGTCCATTTTTAGCTTTTTTATTGGCCAATAACCAAGCTGCTATCTCAATATTACGCGCACTGTTATACAATTTTTGTTCGTTCAAATCGGTTATGTAATAAAACTCAGTTTGATTTTCATAAGCCGCCATTATCATCTTTCTCAAGCCAACGATAAAGGGCAAAACCCGATCATTGACGTGATAAACAGGGTCTAAAGATAGATGAATAATCTCTGAGCCTGACAACGCTTCCCAATGCTTATAGCCATAGTAATAAGGTCGCTTAAACACCAGATCGACACTGGCTTCTATTGAGCGCTTTTCCTTATCGAATCGCTGACTTGGATTACGGTGATAAAGTTTTATCATCAACCGCTTTAGATCTTGCATCACCGCATGTTGATGCAATTCGATCACTTCATCAATGTCACTTTTAGCTAGACGAGACACCCCTGCATCACGCAGGTCGGCCGCAGCCATTTTATCTTTATAAGGTGTTTGGGAGCAGGCAGTGAAAATGAGAAAAAAGGTGACGACAACAAACCTATACAATCTCATCAAATAACCTTTGTTGGGGTTCAGCCTCTTGACGCGCTATTTGCAAATACTGATGAACGCTACTTGGTAACGTTTCTGCATCAGCAAACGCTATTGTTTCGGACTCATCACTACGCGCAAATAACCGTACAAAACGCTCTTGCCGGGTATTTTCTTCAACAGTCAGGGCTGTTTGGAAGGGTGTCGCTTCAGTCGCAGCTGGCGATAAAGGCCTAACCGCTGTCCGCACCTTAGGCTCTGCATCAATAATAACAGGCGCCCGCACGGATTTCCTCGCCTCATTCGAGCCAGAAATAAACGCTGTCGATAACGATGAAACATTAATTTTCATAATAGTACCCTACACCATTATTTGTTAGAACGGTATGTACTTCTTGTATGACCCTTCTTTCCGCCATCAGTTCTCTTATGACGAGAATTTGGGGGACGTCTTTCTGGTTTTTTAGCAGGTTTTGGGGTTTCCAATATCTCTGTAGACGTCGCCACAACGGGCAATTTATGCTTAATATAGTCTTCAATATCAGGTAATGAAAACGCATAATCTTCGCAAGCGAAACTAATTGCAACACCACTCGCCCCAGCCCGCGCTGTACGGCCAATACGGTGAACATAATCTTCATTATCCTGCGGTAGATCATAATTAAAAACATGGCTCACTTCATCAATATGTAAACCACGGGCAGCCACATCAGTTGCCACCATAAAATGAAATTCGCCATCTTGGAAATGCTTTAACAAACGTTCACGTTTCTTCTGTGGTACATCACCAGACAGAAGGGCTGATTGATAGCCGTTACCTTCTAAATAACCCCACACTCGATCCGCAGCATGCTTAGTATTCACAAAAACAATACTACGCTGAGGCTCTAGCTTTTTAATCAAGGCTAATAATAACGGGATTTTTTCATCATTGGCTGGATAATAAACAGACTCCTCAATCCTATCTCCAGATACTTTTTCTGGCTCAATCTGCACTTTTTGAGGATTATTCATATGCTCATAAGCCAACTCAGTGACTTTGTAGCTCATCGTCGCCGAAAATAACATACCCAAGCGTTGGCTTGGCTTAGGCACCCTGCGTAAGAAATAACGCACATCCTTGATAAAACCTAAGTCAAACATCCGATCAGCTTCATCTAGTACTACAACTTGAACTTGTTTTAGGTTGAATACACCCTGTTTTTGATAATCCAATAACCGACCCGGTGTGCCAATTAAGATATCCACACCAGCAGCAATCGATGATTTTTGTTTTTCATAATCCTTACCACCATGCGCAACAACAATGCGCAAACCAGCATCTTTATTCAACAGGTGAGCATCATTCGCTATCTGAATTGCTAGCTCTCGGGTTGGCGCTAAAATGAAGGCACGTGGTTGCTTTCCATCCCAGTTATCAAACGGTTCATCCTCTAATAAACGCTGGAAAGCAGCTAATAAGAAAGCAATGGTTTTGCCTGTCCCAGTCTGCGCTTGCCCAGCCACATCACGGCCTGCCAACAATATGGGTAACGACTGTGCTTGAATCGGCGTACAAAACTCAAAACCCGCACTTTCAAGACCGTTTTGGAGAGATTCATGCAACGCCAACGACTTAAAAGTCAGCTCTGTTAAATGTGCACTCATAGAAATACTTGCATTACCTTTAGTGATAGGAAAAAATGTCATCTGTATTGGAGTGCACGAGTATAGCCCTCCGATAGCTTATATACCACTGGAGATAAAACATGAGCGAAAATGTCACCAATGTGACTGATGGCGATTTTGAAAGCCTAGTACTACAGTCGGACTTACCTGTCTTAGTTGATTATTGGGCTGAATGGTGTGGTCCTTGTAAAATGATTGCCCCTATCCTTGAAGAAATCGGTGCTGAATATGCTAGCAAATTAACCGTTTGCAAACTCAACATCGATGAAAACTCAGAAACACCGCCTCGTTACGGTATTCGTGGCATTCCAACTTTGATGTTATTCAAAGGCGGCGAAGTTGAAGCAACCAAAGTAGGTGCTTTAACCAAATCACAACTTACAGCCTTTTTAGATAGTAATCTATAAATAGACTCTATGGGCCTGATGCCCATAGGCAAATGACGAATTGAACATACCGTCATTTGCGTCACTGCTTAAAATAAACACAGGGTTAATCTAAGGGTTAACCCTGTGCTTTTATATAAACTCACCGACATAGACCAGCAATGGACGTTTCTGAATTACTTGACGATCTAAATAAACCTCAGCGTGAAGCCGTAGCAGCGCCCTTAGGTCATGCCCGTATCCTAGCTGGTGCTGGCAGCGGTAAAACCCGAGTTCTCGTCCATCGCATTGCTTGGCTCATTCAAGCTGAATCACTCTCGCCAGCCAATATCCTTGCCGTCACCTTCACCAACAAAGCCGCTGCAGAAATGCGTGGCCGTATTGAAAATATGCTGGGTTACCCTATTGGCGGTATGTGGGTTGGTACTTTTCATGGTTTAGCGCATCGCCTATTACGTGCACATTGGAAAGAAGCCAACCTTCCTCAAAACTTCCAAATCCTTGATAGTGATGATCAGCAACGGATGCTAAAACGCTTAATCCGTGCCATGGAACTTGATGAAGCCCAATGGCCTGCCAAACAAGCCCAGTGGTATATCAATGCCCAAAAAGATGAAGGCTTAAGAGCTAGCCATATCCAGGCAGGTAGCGATCCCTATTCACAAAAGATGTTGGCCATTTATCAGGCCTATGAAGACGCCTGCCAACGTGCAGGTGTCATTGATTTCGGCGAAATTCTATTGCGTTGTCATGAACTTTGGCGACAACGGCCAGATATTTTAGCCAACTACCAACAACGTTTTAGTCAAATTCTCGTTGATGAGTTTCAAGATACCAATACCATCCAATATGCTTGGTTAAGATTACTGGCTGGCGACACAGGACATTTATTTATCGTCGGGGATGATGACCAATCTATTTACGGTTGGCGCGGTGCAAAAATTGAAAACATTCAAAAATTTCACCATGATTATCCAGATGCCACAACAATCAGTCTCGAACAAAATTACCGTTCAACAGGCCACATTCTTGCGGCCGCCAATGCTGTCATTGCCAATAATAATGAACGTTTAGGCAAAGAGCTTTGGACTGAAGATGAAGATGGCGACCCTATCCAGCTTTATCATGCCTATAACGAACGCGATGAGGCCAGTTACCTTGTTGAGCAAATCAAAAACGGGGTCGATAAAGGTAAAAACCGTGCTGACAATGCCGTACTTTATCGCTCTAATGCCCAATCAAGGGCTATTGAAGAAGCGCTATTGCAAGCGAATATGCCCTATCGTGTTTATGGCGGTTTACGCTTTTTCGAACGGGCAGAAATCAAAGATGTTCTCTCTTATCTACGCCTCATAGCAAACCGCAATGACGATGCGGCTTTCGAACGTATCGTCAATACACCCACACGTGGTATCGGCGCTGCAACCCTGACACAGCTTCGCCAATACGCGAGAGAACAAAACCAAACCTTATGGCACGCTACATCAGATTTGCTTGAGGCTAAATTCTTTGCAGCCCGTGCTGGTAACGCACTAAATGGCTTTATAACGTTAATTGACTCACTCACACCAGAAACCGAATTACCCCTCCATGAACTCACCAGTTTAGTTATCGAAGAAACAGGTTTACGTGCTCATCATGCCAAAGATAAAACAGAAAAAGGCCAAGGACGAATCGAAAACTTAGATGAATTGATCAGCGCCGCAAAACAATTCAATCTACCTGAAGAAGCTGAGGACATGACCCTACTCGATGCCTTCCTCTCACACGCAGCCCTAGAAGCCGGTGAAAACCAAGGCGGTGCTTGGGAAGATTGTGTCCAACTGATGACACTGCATTCGGCTAAAGGTCTAGAATTTCCCGTTGTCTTTATGGTCGGTATGGAAGAAGGCTTGTTTCCCGGCCAAAAAAGCAGTGATGACCCAAGCCGCCTAGCGGAAGAACGTCGCCTTTGTTATGTCGGTATGACCCGTGCCAGACAAACGCTCTATTTGATGCATACCGAATCGCGTTTCCTTTACGGTCAGGATATGTCACCCATGCCATCGCGTTTCCTGAGTGAAATACCCCCTGAAAGAGTCGAAGAAATCCGTGCCAGAGCCAATACTATTTCAAGTGGAAATAGCTATATGGCACCGAAACATACTATGACTTTAAACGAAACTGGCTTTCTACCAGGTGAGCAAGTGCACCATCAAAAATTTGGTCAAGGCACTGTCATCGATACTGAAGGATCAGGTAAAAACAGTAGAATTCAAGTTAACTTCAAACATGCTGGCAGCAAATGGCTCGTACTCGCCTATGCTAAATTAGAAAAAATATCATCGTGAGGATCGGCAATGACTGATTTCAATTGGCTCAAAACGCTTTTCATTACTCTTGGTCTAATCATGCTAACCGCCTGTAACGAACAAGATAATACTGACGCAACACAAACAACGGACACCAGTAAAACTTACCGTTGGAAAATGGTCACAACATGGCCACCCGGTTTCCCCGTTTTACAAGAAGGTGCTGAACGCTTTGCTGACAATATTAAAGCAATGAGCAATGGTCGATTGAATATTAAAGTCTACGCCGGTGGTGAATTGATCCCACCATTACAAACCTTCGACGCAGTATCACAAGGTACCGTAGAAATGGGCCATGGCAGCGCTTACTACTGGGCAGGAAAAGTCCCCGAAGCCCAATTCTTCTCAACGGTTCCTTTCGGCATGACCGCGCGCGGCATGAATGCCTGGTTATATGATGGCGGTGGCCTAGAACTTTGGCGTGAGGTCTACAAACCTTTCCATGTTATCCCTTTCCCATTGGGCAATACCGGTGTTCAAATGGGTGGCTGGTTTAACAAGGAAATCAACTCGCTAGCTGATATAAAAGGCCTTAAAATGCGCATACCCGGTCTCGGCGGTAAAGTCTTCGCCAAAGCCGGTGGCAACCCCATTCTATTGGCAGGAAGCGAAGTCTACACCTCACTAGAACGGAAAACCATTGATGCAACAGAATGGATCGGCCCCTATCACGACCAACGTCTTGGCCTTTACCGTGCAGCAGAGCATTATTATTATCCCGGCTGGCATGAACCCGGCACCGTACTTGAGCTAACTGTTAACCAACGAGCTTGGGATTCATTACCTCCCGATCTGCAGGCTATCGTCAGTAATGCCGCTCAGGCAGAAAATGTTCGCATGCTCTCTGAAATGGAACAGAAAAACCTGTCTGCTCTTGCCGAGCTACGTCAACGTAAAGGTGTTCAAATCCATCGCTTTCCTGATGATGTCTTAAACAAACTCAAAACGCTTACCAGCGAGACATTACAAGAAGAGGCTGACAAAGATCCTAAGTTCAAACGTGTTTATGAAGCTTATCAAGCTTTTAGACAACAAAATGACGCCTGGTCTGATATCTCAGAAAATGCCTATATTGCAGTGCAATAAAGATGGAAAAAGCACTGTATCTGATAGTGACCAAAAACGGATTTGATGAAGCAGTCAATAATATTATTGAGCAAAAAGCCGCACTCTGGATAAACCCCGGCATTTTAAGCGATGAGCAGATTCAATCACTTGCTCAAGTCGAAATTACCCCTCATATCCTCGAACAAGAAATTCAGCCTGGTAATGAAAAAGCGGTGCTAGAAATTATTCAACAAATTGAACGAGATGATAAAGAAGCCAACATTCTAGTTGAATACCCCTGAATGAAGGCATACTACAACGCTTTATAACCTTAAATTTCTACCAGTCGACAGTTTCACCCTACCAATAACGTTATTGTATGATTCATATTCCAGCTTGATTTAAACCGACCCGGTTAGACGATGAAGGAAGAGTGTGAAAATAAGTTCAACCCCGAGATTACTAATAGCCTTATTGATTGGATTGATCATATCGCTTCTACTCGGCCGCTTTATTTACTCAGTTGAAACTCAAGTCATTGAAACTGAGTTCGAAAAAGACGTCATTTCTGAACAACTAGCGATCGAACAAGAAGTCGCATTAAATTTTCTTGCCATCAAATCACTCAAAAATTTCTATGACAATTCACAATATGTTGATCCCAATGAATTCAAGCAATTTGCAAGCACGCTGTTAAATTCACATCCAAACATCATCGCCCTCTCGTGGGTGCCAAAAATCACTGCAACAACTCGCGCTGATTACGATTCAACATTCTCATATTTTGAACGAAATTTACACATTACTGAACGCGGAGAAAACAAGCAGCTCGTCCCTGCTCCGCAACGTGAGACCTATTTCCCCGTTTCTTATATCGAGCCTATTACGGGTAATGAAAATGCTTTAGGCTTTAATTTAGCATCAAATCAAAAACGTCTAGCTGCGTTGAATTTAGCGAAAGAATCAGGAAAATTAGCTATCACGGCCAGTATTCAGCTAGTGCAAGACAAAGGAGTACGCAAAAGTTTTCTTGCCGTTATTCCTGTCTATACTAAAGTTGAACAACAAGCGCAGGACATCGCAGGTTATATCACCGGTGTATTTCAAATTAGTGCACTGATCAACAACGCTTTGAAAAATACCGCTGAGCATAATATCAACCTAACATTGCTTGATCTGACCGAGTCTGAACCTGAAACATTGCATAATACCCATCCGGAGTTCTCCTTTAACCCTGGCATGACTGTAAATCGCGATTTAGGCCTTATCGGTGGACGAAAATGGGCAATAAAAGCCTCACCGGCCAGAAGTTATATTTTAGAAAAACGAAGCTCCAACCCCGCTATTATCTTCATATTAGTACTTACTTTTCTTACCTCATCCATCATTTATATCTATCGACTTCAGAAACAATCAGAAATAACTGAAAAAGCAGTCGAAAGTAGGACTATAGAATTAAAAGAAGCTAAAAAGGCATTAGAACGTATTACATTATTAGATGAAATGACTGGTGTCGCTAACCGCCGGCACTTCGATAATTACTTTATGCAAGAATGGAAGCGAGGTCTTCGTGAGCACCCCCCCCCTGACAATTATTGTTATCGATATCGATTATTTCAAACAATTCAATGATAACTATGGTCATCTTGCAGGTGATGTATGCATTCAACAAGTCGCAAAAGAGCTGGAAAGTACAATGCGCCGTTCTAGCGATTTACTCGCTCGTTACGGTGGCGAAGAATTTGCCATTATCGCCCCCAACACCTCTGATGGCTTCATTTTATCGGAACTTTGTCGCCAAAATATAGAGTCACTTGCGATACCCCATCTTTATTCACAAATTGCTGAGACGGTTACGGTCAGTGCCGGATTTGCTACACTGATTCCCTCTAGTTAATTTCTCGCTAATCTTATTGTGGAAATACTCGTCATCCTTGGCCGGGTAGCCTTTGCCTCGTTTGCCAATGTCTACCAAAAACAATTAAGCCAGCAGCATCACCCCTTATTCATTGTCATGGCCTCATATGCCATGCTCGCTATCCTCTGTATCCCCTTATTATTTTTCATTCCTATCTCGACACTGAGCAATGAATTTTGGCTAAATTGTCTACTTGCAGCTTTACTCGATATGGCTGGCACCCTCTTTTTAGTGAAATCATTGTCCACAACCGATCTTTCGCTCTTCGGCCCTCTGAATGCTTACAAAGTCATTATTTCGATGATCTTAGCTTTCTTTTTACTGAATGAAGTACCTAACCTACAAGGCTTAGCCGGCATAATCATTATTATTTTAGGTAGTTTCTTCCTCGCCCCACCAAAACAACCGAAAAATACGCAACACCGGTTAATTCAACTCTTCACTAATAAAGGTGTTCAATACCGCTTCCTTTCAATTCTGCTTTTTTCAATTGGTACCCTACCGTTAAAAAACGCCGTTTTATCAGGGCAAGCACTGGCAACAACAGTTTTTTGGTGCCTGCTGGGCCTACCATTGGCCTGTTTGAGTTACCGCTTATTCACAACCGATAAAGTATCTATTGTTAAACAATATCAATCAGCTCAGTCACACATCATGATGCTTAGCCTACTCATGTTTCTCATGCAGTACACCACCATGATAGTGTTATCTCAGACACTCATCGCCTACTCACTCGCCCTTTTCCAGCTGAGTATGGTGCTTCAAGTTTTCCTCGGCTATCGCATCTTCAAAGAGCAGCATATCAGGCGTCGTTTATTTTCTTGTCTAATCATGATCTTTGGCAGTCTAATGGTCTTACAAGCATAGTGAATAAGCTTTTTAACGGCTCGGCTGTTATCATACATACCCAATCCCCTAGCAAGACAATTCAACACCATGACATTCGACGATCTTTTCCTTGATGACCAATTACTCTCATCACTGACAAAACTGGATTTCAAAACACCCACAGCTATCCAGCAAGCCGCTATTCCCGTTATATTAGAAAGAAAAGATGTTTTAGCCGGTGCAGCAACTGGTACAGGTAAAACAGCCGCTTTCGTTCTCCCCCTATTACAACAGCTTATTGATGAACCCAATCAATCAGGCCAGGCCAAAGCATTGATTCTGGCACCGACACGCGAGTTGGCTTTCCAAATCCAGCATGTTGTCAAACAACTCTCGGCGGGGCTCAACATCAATACTGCCATTATCACAGGCGGTTTTTCACCAGCAAAACAAACGGAATTCATCAACGAGCAATGTGACATTATCATCGGTACGCCAGGTCGACTATTGAACCTAGTCTCTGACGAAGTGCTCGACCTGTCCGATTTAGAAACCGTAGTGATTGATGAAGCTGATCGCATGTTAGATATGGGGCAAGGCCCCGATGTATTATCACTGCTCGCGACCATTGCTAACCGTTTTCAGGCCTGTTTATTCTCTGCCACGCTAGCAGGCAGTGCTGTCGACATTTTTGCTGAAGAATTACTCTCAGAAGCTGAAATCATTCAAATTGATGCCGCCAATCAGCATTCGGAACAAGTCACACAAATCACTTATTTGGCAGACAATAAAGCCCATAAACAAGCCTTATTACAATCCATTTTGAATCAAGCAGATTGTACGACAGCACTGGTGTTTTGTAATAAAAAAGAACAAGCTAGTGATGTTGCCAGCTGGCTACAATCTCGCAATATTTCCGCCCAAGTCATGCATGGCGACTTCAATCAGGCAACGCGCCGCGATAAAACACGTAAATTTAGACAAGGCATTATAAAGGTCATGGTGGCTACAGACGTCGCAGCGCGCGGTTTAGACCTCAACAATATCAGTCATGTCATTAATTATGACTTGCCTTTCCGTGGTGACATATATATCCATCGTATTGGTAGAACAGGTCGCGCTGAACAAACAGGCACTGCCATTAATCTTGTTGAACATCACGATAGAAAACATCTCGAGAGAATCGAATACCACTTAAAAATGGCCTTACCGTTAAGCAAAATAACGGGACTAGAGCCAAAATCATCGAAGAAAAAAAGCAAAAAGAACAAAAGTGATAAACCACGCTATATTGCCAAAAAAGATCGCTTAAAGGTAGAACAAGACACCAATGACTAAAGCGCTGCTATCAGCACAAGTATTACGCTGGTTACTACTCATTACCAGCATCTTATTATTGGTCGGCTTTTTTGTTCCCATGCTGACGTTAACAAAACTCATTGTCGTCACGCATTCCTTTTCTATCGTGACTGGTGTTTGGCAGTTACTACAAGAAGGACATCTTTTTCTGTTTATACTGGTAACAGGCTTCAGTATTATTTTGCCCATCATCAAAATAATATTATTATTCAATCTGTTACACCCGAACACCCATTCGCCAGAACGCCATAAGAAATTATTACATTTAATGCACGACTATGGCCGTTGGGCGATGCTTGATGTGATGGTCGTAGCAGTACTGATTGTGACCGTGAAACTCGGCGCCTTAGCCAGTATCCAAATCCACCCAGGGCTCTACATCTTTGGCACTGCGGTGTTGTTAATCATGTTTATCACTCACCAAGTTGTTGCGCTGTTGGCAACATCCTCATCACAAACTTAGGTCATCATAAAGCGCCAAATACGCTGCAGCACTATTTTGCCAACTAAAATCTCGTTTCATTGCTGTCACTTGCATCTGCTGCCATAACACCGGTTGTTGATATAAAGCTAAAGCTCGATTAAGTGCGACCAGCAAAGCTTCAGGTGTCGCCAACTCAAATTGAAAGCCTGTACCACCGCCTAACTGATCAGCATCCTCCACAGAATCTGCCAATCCCCCCGTCGTGCGAACAATCGGCAACGTGCCATAACGCAAACTATAAAGTTGATTTAAGCCACACGGTTCGAAACGTGACGGCATCACAAATGCATCCACGCCAGCTTCTATCTGATGAGATAAAGCTTCATCGTAACCAATGGTAACGCCTACTTTTCCGGGAAAACGAGCACGTAACACCTGTAAGTCTCGCTCGTAATCAGGATCGCCACTACCCAAACAGACTAATTGAACAGCCGCCCCGGCATCCAATAACTGACGTACTACAGAGATCGTTAAATCAATCCCCTTTTGCGAAACCAAACGGCTAATAAAACCCAGTAACAAAACATCGGGTTCTTGTGGCAAAGAAAAGTGTCGTTGAAGCGCTGCCTTATTATCGGCTTTCTTATCTAGCTTCTTAGCCGAATAAGGCGAAGTGATATAAGGGTCTCGCTTTGGATTCCATTCATCATGATCAATCCCGTTCAAAATACCACTCAACCTTCCCTGCTCTGCACGATAAGCAAGCAAGCCTTCTAGGCCATAACCATATTCTTCTGTACAAATTTCTTCCGCATAACTCGGACTGACTGTAGAAATCTTATCCGCAAAAACCAAACCGCCTTTCATAAAAGACAATTGCTCATAAAACTCTAACCCTTCCATATGCCAAAATAATTCAGGCAAATCTAACGCATCAAATTCATCGCGACTAAATAAACCTTGATAAGCCAAATTATGTATCGTGAATAATGTCGCAGGGCGCTCTTCTCGATCCGCTATCAAGGCTGGTGCTAACCCCGTTTGCCAGTCATTACAATGCAAAACATCAGGCTGCCAACTTAAACCCGCTTCATTCATTGCCAACACGGCAATAGCACGTGAAAATAACGCAAAGCGGGCCGCATTATCAGGCCAATCACCACCTTCTGGTGGGCCATAAGGCCCCCCATCACGGTCGTAGTGATAAGGTGAGTTCACTAACCAGAGCACAACATCACTCTTGGGTAACCGCGATTCTAAAATCTCAACGGGTAATAAGAACCCTTCTAGTTTAATCGATGCAACGACTACTGTTCCTTCCAATGCAGCTAAACATGCACGATAAGCGGGCATCACAATACGCACATCCTGTCCTTGTTCATGTAGGGCCAATGGCAAACTTGCCGACACATCAGCCAAGCCACCTGTTTTTACTAATGGGTGAACTTCACTACTCGCAAACAGAATTTTTCGCACCTTTTGCTCCCAATAAATGTACAATTAACCAATTATATTACGCTAATTGGCCTTAGTAATAGCCCAAAAATGGAGAAAATATGCAAGATTGTACAATTATTATCTTTGGTGCTACTGGAGACTTGTCTCAAAAAAAATTGCTGCCTGCACTTTATCACCTCAATGCTGAAAACCGCTTAACAGAAAACACTAAGGTGATTTGTATGGGCCGTAGACCCATGGCACAAAAGGACTGGAAAAACAAAGTCGTTGACTACGTCACCCCTAAAGCCCGTGGCGGTATTGATGATAACGTTCTGACTAACTTCCTGACCAAAATAAGTTACTTTCATTGTGATATCAATGAAGCTGAAACCTATTCAGAACTGAAAAAAATGCTGGATAACCCTGAATACAGTTTTCCAAAAAATATCGTCTTTTACTTATCAATCGCGCCTGCTCTATTTGATGTAGTTGGGACCGAACTTTCTGCCATTGGCTTAAATAAAGAAGATGAAGGTTGGCGACGCCTAGTGGTTGAAAAACCATTCGGTTACGATCGAAAAAGTGCCCATGCCCTTGAAGAATTACTAGGGCGTAACTTTACAGAAAAACAAACCTACCGCATCGATCACTACCTGGGTAAAGGCACAGTACAAAACATTTTTGTTTTCCGCTTTGCCAATCTATTACTAGAACCACTTTGGAATCGTAGATACATTGATCATGTTCAAATCACGCATGCAGAACAGCAAGGTGTAGCTGGACGTGCAGGTTACTATGACGGTTCAGGGGCTATGCGTGACATGATTCAAAGCCACTTATTACAAGTGATGACTTTAATTGCGATGGAACCACCAGCAGATTTAGCCGATGAATCTCTACGTGATGAAAAAGTAAAAGTGCTTAAAGCTATTCGCCCTATTACAGAAGACATGGTGGATGATCATGCCTTCCGCGGTCAGTATGCTGCAGGTACGGTTAATGGTGAAAAAGTCAAAGGCTATCTAGAAGAAGATGACGCGCCAGAAAACAGTGTCACAGAAACATACGCAGCAATGAAAGTTTATATTGATAACTGGCGTTGGAAAGACGTGCCATTCTACCTGCGTACGGGTAAATGCATGCCAGAGTCACGTGCAACCATTGCCATTCGTTTCAAAAAGCCGCCACAAGAAATCTTTAAAGACACCGAAATTGGCGATAGTCATGCTAACTGGATCGTGATGGGCTTACAGCCAGAAAACACGCTTAGAATAGAATTACAGGCTAAAGAGCCAGGTTTAGAGCTCAAAGCACATACTGTAGGTATGGATACAGTGGAAACTGAAGACACTAAACATAAACTCGATGCTTATGAAGCCATGATTCTAAATGCTATCTTGGGTGATCGCTCATTATTCTTACGTGCGGACGAAGTCGATTTAGCTTGGAAAGCCGTCGATCCCATCATTGAAAAATGGTCAAAAGAGCAAGACTTTGTCCATAAATATGAAGCAGGTACATGGGGGCCAGAAGAAGTCTCTCGCATCTTTGATGATTCATGTCATCAATGGCGTAATCACGACTAAACAGCTTGATCGCATAACGATAAAAAAGCCGGCATTAGCCGGCTTTTCTTTTTTAACCCTAAGCGTAACATCTAGAAATAACGTGCTAGTTCTAACTGGATATAATCATCACGCCTTACAGTATACAAAACACTTGGTACCGTATTTACGTTGAAGAATCGGCCTTCTACAGACAACTTCCAACGATCGCCTATACGTCGGCTAGCTTCAATATTCCAAGCCATATCCTCACTAGAAAGGTCATGTATAACACCCACTAATAGTTCGCTCGATTGCACATCATTCCAGGTCAAGCGTGTGCCCACCAAAACATCGTCTTCAGATGCAGTGCTGCTTGCATCATCACGATCATCGAATAAATATTCTGAAATTAACCCAACATCAATATCGGAATCAAACACACTATAAAATGTGTACTCCACCCCTCCTGTCAATGCAAAAAAAGTACTTGCAGCCGTCTCTCGGCGAATCATTTCCAACTTCCATAGCCATGATTCACGGGTATATTGTGCATCTAACCCCGTCTGATGCATTGTTTCATAAAAAGGAATCAAAGCTGTCGCGGTTGAATTAACCAATAATTGAGGTTCCCGGTTAGTACCATAAAAATGCGATACACCTAAATCCCAATCACTGATACTGTGAGACCAACGCACGGCAACATCCAAATGATGACGACCTGCACCTGATTCATAGGTAGCAGCATCCGTATCAACCACTAATGGCCCGCGCAAACGACCATCACGTCCAGCAAATGTCCGCTCTCTAAAATAAGGCATAACAAACAAATCGACCGTGCCCCAATCCTGAAATAAACTCAGATTAATCATTGGCTGGCCTAATTTATCTTCCGTATCAGTATTCTCAACCAAATCAGTCTGGTTAATAACATCAACCAAATGCTGAGATTCTGCAACGCCCCAGAAAACTTTCCCAACCCCAACACGTAACTCCCAGTCATCTCTCACCAACAACCATTGTAGTTCTCGTATATCGGCATGCGTGCGTTCTGCATCCTCACCATCTAAACGTAAAAAAGGACTAAACAGTAAGCTCTGTTCTCCATCATCCCACTCAGTATAAAATTCAGGGGCTAATGCAATCGAAGAATGATGTTGGCCAGCAGATGAAAATAAAGCATCATGTTGAAAATAACGATATTCTGCACCCACATAACCAGATAGTTCGACAGCAGAAGCTGTACACAGGCCAAAACCTGTGAACACTAAAAAAGCACTAATTTTAGCGCTGGCGTTTAAGATCATTCTTCTTAAAATCGCCATCATTCAGTCCAGTTTTAAATTGAAAATTATCCCAATGTAAGGTCGTAGATTTACCATTCTGATGATTTTCCATCGTCATGGTGTGTGCACGCCAGTATTGATCTAAATACTGCTGATAATCGCTAAAAATTTGGGTTTTTAATAGACTATCCTTACGATCATAATAATCAATTTTTTGGCTACGATACTCTGCCTTATCTATCCACACATGGCTTTTAGTATAACCAGAATGTTGATATTGTGGCCTCAACTCCAAAACATAACAGTCCATGCCATTAAATACTTCATCGCGTAAATACAAATAACTGTATTTTGGGATTTCGAATGAACTGATATCTTCATAAGCAAATTCGCTGCCCATAAAAGGACCAGACTTATTACTCGATGAGATACGCTTAACCCGCTTCAGAGCTGGTAAAAAGATCCATTGCTCATCGGGTTCTAAGGAATGCGAATAGCTTAAAAAAGCCGTGCCTTTAATATCACGTGGTTCATCGAATACCGTCAGGCCTTTATCACCATCGCCATCGACTTCCAAATTTGTCACTCGAATCTGACGGACACTCTCTTTACCATGACGATTACGTAATACCATCTTCATCTCAGCATAGCTATCTTGCCAACCTTTATCTCGGTTATCTGTCTCCAATGCAATTACCATCCCCTTCTCTTCGGGGGTTTCTGCCATCACGGCCGGTGATAACAATAGCAATGCTAATAATAAAAACTTACTCATCTTTTTTTCCCTCTAATTTCATCAATAACGGTGGCAAGAATAAAAAGTCCATAATCAAAGCAATGGCAATCGTCATTGCCGCCATCATGCCCATATCGGAATTCAGTGAAAAATGGGATTGGCTTAACACCAAAAAGCCCAATACCAACACCAATGACGTCACCCACAAGGCAATACCCACCGTCTTGAATGCATAATGCACGGCTTGTTCCGCATTGAGGTTGTTCTCTCGCCTTGCCCGTAGATATTTGCTCAAAAAGTGGACCGTATCATCAACAACAATCCCGAGCGTCATTCCTGCCACAACAGACAAAGACATGCCGACCTGACCCACCAACATACCCCACAAACCAAAGGCCATGCCCGCAGGTATTAAATTTGGTGCCAAACTTAGCAAACCAATGCGTGTAGAACGCAGAGCCAATACCAAAATAAATGAAATCACAATCAAAGCCAATGTCGTTCCTAGTAACATACTGCTGACATTACGTTCACCAATATGGGCAAACATCAAGCTTGGACTGGCCGCCGTATAGGAGAGTTCAGGTAAATTCTGTTCAAGCCATTCCGCAACACGTGTTTCTATCGCTAACATCTCGTTGGTATGTAAGTTTTCAAGCGTTACATTAATACGGGTTTGTGCTTTATCAACATCAATTTGATCGTTCAAATCTAAACCGTAAGGCAAAGAAAGTTCATAGAGCAATAAATATTGTGCAGCTAACTCACGCGACTCTGGCAAACGGTAATAAGCTGGGTCATCACCATGCATATTTTTATTAAGCCGTTTAAACGTATCGGAAATCGTTTGGACATGCATCACTTCCGGCTGCGTTCGCAACCAATTTGAAAACAGTTCAACCGACTGTAGAAAGGCGGGATCACTTACGCCACCACTACTTCCCTGATCCATAGAATACTGTAGCGTGTAAATACCCGATAAATTCTGACTAGAAAAATCTGTCGCCTGTCTGAACTCTACTGTTTCATCAAAATACTCAACAAATTGATCGTCCAATTCATTCTGAGGTAAAAAAGCCATAATCGACACGGCCAATAATCCCATGCCCCACAGTAATGGACCACGCCGATTAACAACGCCTTGTGCAAAACGTGCCATCAAATGACTATCTGTTTCTTCTTGTACTTTAATTCTAATCGGCATCAGCATCATCATTGCTGGCAGTACGGTGACCGAAAGTACAAAAGCAAACATAACACCCATGGCAACGACATTACCTAAATCATGGAATGGCGGCACATCACTAAAATTCATACTCAAAAACCCAATCGCAGTTGTAATACTGGTTATAAAAATAGGCTGAAAATTAACCCTCAAACTATTCAACATCGCTTCAGCCTTACCATGGCCTATACGCATATTATGTAAAAACGTTACCAGCAAATGAACTGTATCCGCCACTGCCATCGTCATCAAAATAGTCGGTGCACCTGCTGAAGCCGGCGTCAGTTTCCAACCTAACCATCCCATCAAACCCATCGCAAACATAATCGTCGAGAAAATCATAAAAACAGAGACGAACGTCGCCGAAAATGACCTTAACAGCACACCTAAGACAACAATAATGGTTAAAAACATCAGTGGCACTAATGTCGCCATATCTTTTTGAGACATTTCACCAAAAGCATTATTCATCATCGCCAACCCTGTCGTATGAATCTCATGACCAGGGTATTTCAGCATCATTTCCTGAGCTAATGCTCGTGCAAAATTTGCTGTTTCAGGCACTTCATCCAAAGACTTGCCCGGCAATTGAATCGTGATATTAATACCTGTAACGTGTGCCTGAGGTGAGACTAAACGATTAATTAGCAAAGGTTCATTCAAGGCCACATCACGCACATAAGCAATAAATTCTGTTGATAAGTCAGCTGAACCAGCCACTAAATCACCGACTAATAAATCATCAGCATCCGCGACGGTATGCTGAAAATTAGTGATGGAATCAACACGAGTCGAATAAGGTGTCTGCCATGATTGTTCTGTCATCTCTGATACCAGCGCTAGCGTATCTGCATTAAACACATCGCCATTCTTTGGTGCTATCACGAACAACACATTATCCGTCTTGGTATAGATATCCTGCATCGCTTCAAAGGCTTTGAGTTCAGGATTATCCTCGCTAAAAAACACACGATAATCATTAGTGAATTCAATGAATCGCCCACCACTGGCTGCCGCTATAACGACAAGTAATAGCAACAGCAATACACGCCAAGGGTGATGAACAACAAATTTGGCATAACGAACGGTAAGTGACTCAGTCATAATCTTCCCTTAAATTTGAGCCTCATGATGGTTTTTCAAACCACGGAGTAATAATTGGTTAACGTGTACTGCTTTTTCTTCCAAAACAGCTAACGGATACAGCCCCAGCGTCAATGGGAAATAAAACAATAGTGTTGCAGAATGAATTGCATCGGCTGTTGCCGCTAAATCATCAAAGACAAATTCCTTGGCAGATTGCCCTTGTTGTAATAATTGTTTTAGCAAAGCTAATTTTTGCTGTCGATGTGCTTCAATAATTTCTGGGCGTTGTGTCGTCATTGCCTCAACCAACTCACCCAATTTGGGTGCTGAATCAAAATAGTGGTAAGTCTGATGTAATTGGCTTAATACAAATTGTTGTAATCGCTCGCTGGCAGATAACTGTTCTTTTGTCACAATCGCTGACAATGACAGTTCAATTTCCTCTAAACACCGCTTGGCCAACACCGCCGCTATCGCGAGTTTATTATCGAAGTAACGATAAAGATTAGCCGCTGACATTTGGCAATCGCCCGCAATTTCCGCCATGGTCGTTTTCTGATAACCATATAGCTTAAACCGTGCCTCGGCTGCCTGAATAATTTGTTGTTGCATTTCACTATTTTTCATAGGGGAATAGCGTACCCCTAAATAATGAATAATCAATTAAATATTCATTGCATGAGCAAATATATAATATATTCAATACATTGCCTTTCTGGAGATTATAGCTCTGGCAAATTAATATGTAATTATTTTAAACGCTTAATGCCTAGTTTCAAACCATAGAATGGCCTAATTGAATCGGCATATCAGCCTCTATTTGATCATTGAATGTAGCCACCTGCTCACCCAACAGCAGTACCACTGTCGACCCCATATTAAACCGACCCATTTCTTGTCCCTGTTCAATAGTCACTGCCTCGTCACCATCATAAGTCCATTGACGAATCGCTTTACCGTAACCAGGCGTTATTTGACCAGACCAAACCGTTGCCATACTACCGACAAAAATAGCGCCGACTAACACCATGACCATCGGACCCAGTTCAGTATCAAAAGTGACCACGACACGTTCATTACGTGCAAACAAATCGGGTACGGTACGTGCGGTTCTCGGGCTAACTGAGAATAAATCACCCGGTACATAACGCATTTTTCTAAGTTTGCCCGTCACAGGCATATGAATGCGGTGATAATCTTTAGGTGATAAATAAATCGTCGCAAACTGACCACCTATAAATTCGGCCGTTAAGGCATCGTCACCACCTAATAAACTCAACACACTATAATCTTGTCCTTTCGCTTGTACTATTTGACCAGACACAATAGAACCCGCCTGACTGACCACACCATCCACCGGCGAAACGATGTCACTGTCAGCAATAGGCCGCACACCCTCTTTCAATAAACGCGTGAAAAAGGCATTAAAACTAGGGTAAGTGGCTAAATCAGTTTCTGCTGCCTCAGCCATATTGACATTATATTGGCGCATAATAAAACGAATAAATGCATTCTTAAACCACACTACTTCACAGCGTGTTAAACGATACATCAAGACCGATAAGGTGTGCTGGGGAACCAAATACTGTGGCAACGTCATGATTTTATCCCACAATGAAACGTCTTCGCTTTGATTACCATGTTCTCTATTTAGTGCCAATTGACTGTCGCCCCTTTCGTCTCTTAATGAAGATTGTCATAATTCACGCCTACAACCCTAAAATTTATCAGGAGTATAACAAGCAATGGAAAACTCCTTAAGAATCCTGTTGGTATTGATGGCGACACTGCTTGCCTCACCGACCTGGGCAGAAGATGAAGAAGTCGCTGTTCCAAAAGCAATTTATTATGCCATCCCAGAACCTTTCACTATTAATTTCTTAAACCAGAGTAATCAACTGTACGTCGTCAAAACCTTTTGGACAGATTGCTGCCTGATTTAAGGGACACATTAGTTCATCAGGGTTAAGTTAGTTTACATGTCTACCGTAATGTATTTGTCGCCGCATGGCTAACGTGTTTTGT
>Ga0228634_1000292_pt1 | contig 41860 bp, 34 predicted proteins | sample 42DmetaG_FD_190063 | JGI IMG/M metagenome (GOLD analysis project Ga0228634, IMG submission 190063) | Seawater microbial communities from Monterey Bay, California, United States - 42D | ecosystem: Environmental > Aquatic > Marine > Coastal | place: USA: California | collected 2016-09-27 | reverse complement strand
AGTCGGTAAATGGAACGGAAGTGCGTTCCAAATCGTAATGAAATGGAGATGTAGGAAAAAAGCATGTAGTTCAATATTTATCCGCGGTTTTTGTGGAGTGAAACGGAACGTAAAAAGTTCCTTGTAAAATTGAAAAAAGCTGTTTTTGGATACTTTTTTCAGCTCAAAAAAGTATCGGAAGAAATAATTAGCCCCCAACTTTTACACTTGATCCTTTTTTTTTTGATGTAAGAATTGTTAAAACAAAAAAAAAGGATTGAGAAAATCTCAACCCTTTAGTATTTAGAAGAAATACATTTTAAGCTTTTGCTAGTAAACTTTCTAATGTTTCATTTAAAGAATTACTTGGACGCATAACTTTAGTTGTTAAATCAGAATTTGGGAAATAATAACCACCTATATTTACTTTGTCTCCTTGTGCGTTATTTAATTCTTCTACTATTGTAGTTTCTTTAGTACTTAGTTCTTTTGCTAATTCAGAGAATGCTGCACTTAATTCATTATCAGAAGATTTAGCTAATTCCTCAGCCCAATACATTGCTAAGTAGAAATGTGAACCTCTATTATCTATTTCTTTTACTTTTCTAGATGGAGACTTACCTGATAATAAAAGGGTAGCAGTAGCTTTGTCTAACGCCTCTCCTAAAGCTTTTGCTTTTGCATTGTTGTATTGAATTCCTAAATGTTCTAACGAAACAGCCAATGCTAAAAACTCACCTAAAGAGTCCCAGCGTAAGTGATTTTCCTCGATTAATTGTTCTACATGTTTAGGAGCAGAACCACCAGCTCCAGTTTCAAATAAACCTCCTCCATTCATTAATGGAACGATTGATAACATTTTAGCACTTGTTCCAACTTCTAGTATTGGGAATAAGTCTGTTAAATAATCACGTAATACGTTACCAGAAACAGAAATGGTGTCTTTTCCTTCTTTCACCCTTTGACAAGAATAAACTGTAGCTTTTGCTGGAGACATGATTTGAATGTCTAAACCTGTAGTATCGTGATCTTTTAAGTAGGTATTAACTTTCGCAATTATTTGTCTGTCGTGAGCTCTTGTTTCATCTAACCAGAAAATAGCTGGCCAACCAGTTGCTTTGGCTCTTGTTACGGCTAGCTTTACCCAATCTTGAATAGGAGCATCTTTTACTTGACAAGCTCTCCAAATGTCACCAGCTTCCACTTCGCTAGACATTAAAACAGTTCCGTTTGCATCTATTACTTTAACAGTACCAGCTGCTTTCATTTGGAATGTTTTATCATGAGAACCGTATTCTTCAGCTTTTTGAGCCATTAAACCAACATTTGAAACAGTCCCCATTGTTTTAGGATCGAAAGCTCCATTTTCTTTACAGAAATTAATTGTTTCGGCATAAATGCTAGCATAACTTGAATCCGGAATAACAGCTAATGTATCCTGTTGTTTTCCTTCTTTGTTCCACATTTGTCCCGATGTACGAATCATTGCAGGCATTGAAGCGTCAATAATTACATCAGAAGGAACGTGTAAGTTGGTTATTCCTTTATCTGAATTAACCATTGCTAAAGCAGGGCCATTTTCAAAACATCCTTCTATATCTGCTTCAATTTCTTTGTTGCCTTTTACTTTTTCTAATAAGTCAGCTAAACCGTTATTTACGTTGACACCTAATTCATTTAATTTATCGGCATGTTTAGTAAAAACATCTCCAAAGAAGGCTTTAACAATATATCCAAAAATAATAGGATCGGATATTTTCATCATCGTAGCTTTCATGTGAACTGAAAACAAAATGTTATTTTCTTTAGCGTAAGCTATTTGTTCTTTTAAGAAATTATTTAAAGCTTTTGAACTCATGAAAGTTGAGTCCATAATTTCTCCTTTTTGTAGAGGTAAGTTAGATTTTAATGTCTCTTTAACTCCGTCTTTACTTTCAAACTCAATAGAAACTGTTGTAGCATTCTCTATTAAAACAGATTGTTCATTCGCTCTGAAATCTCCAGCTTTCATTGTTGCAACTTCTGTTTTAGAATCTTTTGACCAAGCTCCCATTGAATGAGGGTTTTGTCTAGCATATTCTTTTACAGCGAAAGGTGCTCTTCTATCTGAGTTTCCTTCACGAAGAACAGGGTTCACGGCACTGCCTTTAACTTTATCGTATGCAGCTCTTACTGTTTTTTCCTCATCTGTTTGAGGAGTTACAGGGTAGTCTGGAATAGCAAAACCAGCAGCTTGTAGTTCTTTTATTGCAGCGACTAACTGAGGAACAGATGCACTGATATTTGGTAATTTAATGATGTTTGCTTCTGGCTTTTTAACTAATTCACCTAGCTCAGCTAAAGCATCGTTTACCTTTTGATTATCTTTTAAGTATGTTGGAAAACTTGACAAGATACGAGCAGCAAGAGAAATATCTCTCGTTTCTACATCTACACCAGCAGAAGATAAAAATGTTTTAACGATTGGTAAAAATGAATAAGTTGCCAAAGCTGGCGCTTCATCTGTAATGGTGTAAATAATCTTTGGAGTTTCCATTTTGATTTTTGTATTAAAATTATAATATAACGTAATGTGCAAAAGGTTTTTAGACCTTTTTTGATATCCAAAGTTAATGTTTTAAATCTAATTAACAAGTTAGGATTTTAAAAATGAATTAAACTGTAATTAGTTTCTTAGCTTTCTGTTTAATTCATTTTTTCATTGTAGTTTTTTCAATAAATAGGTGAAAGTAAGTGCGTTTGATTTAGCTCTTTGTTTATTTGTTGATGAACCAGCATGACCTCCTTCTTTATTTTCAAAATAATAGGTTTTAGATCCCATTTTATTCATTTTGGCATTCATTTTTCTAGCGTGAGCTGGGTGAACTCTATCGTCTCTTGTGGAGGTGTAAAAGAATACTTCAGGATATTCTACTCCTGCTTTAAGGTTATGGTAAGGAGAGTATTTTTTTATATATTCCCATTCTTCTTTAAGATCAGGGTTGCCATATTCTTCCATCCAACTTGCACCGGCTAATAATTTATTAAAACGTTTCATGTCTAATAATGGGACTTGACAAACAATAGCGTTGTATAAATCGGGTCTTTGAGTCATTGCAACTCCAACTAATAATCCTCCATTACTACCGCCCATCACACCAAGGTGTTTTGGTGAAGTTATGTTTTTTGAAATCATTTCTTCGGAAACAGCATATAGATCGTCGAATACATTTTGACGTTTTTCTTTTAATCCAGCTTGGTGCCATTTAGGACCATACTCTCCACCTCCTCTAATATTTGCTAAAACTAAAACACCTCCTTTGTCTAGCCATGAAGTACCATATATAGCGGAATAAAAAGGAGTGATTGATACTTCAAAACCACCATAAGCATAGATAAGGGTTGGATTATTTCCATTGTACTTTAATTCTTTATTACTAACAATAAAGTAAGGGATTAAAGTTCCATCTTTAGATTTCGTTTTAAATTGTTTAACCTCGTATTTTGAAGCATCAAAAAAGGAAGTTAAGGACTGGTATTTTTTTAATGAATTATCTTTTGCATTAGCGTAGTATAAAGTTGATGGTGTAAGAAAGTTTTTAAAGTCAAAAAAATACTGGTCATCCATTTTATTTGTAGAAACAACAGAAATTGTTCCTAATTTCGGAGCATTAACTATAGAAGACGTCCATTTGTTTCCTTCAAATTGATAGATATGTAATTGGCTTGTTACATCAGTGAGGGTATTTACTAACAATTTGTTTTTTGTTGTATTTACTTGAGAAATACTGGAGTTTGTATTAGGTTTAAGGATAGTGCTAATTAATTGATTACCTTTTATTAATTCAGTGAAATTTAAACTGATTAAACTTCCATTTGAATAAACAGTGTCGTTTGTATTCCAGTCAGATTTTAATTCAACAATAAGTTGGTTATTAAGTATGCCTTTTGTTTTAGAGTCTTCTGGTAGATCAATTTTTATAGATTTATTTCCATCCCAAAGATATATTTGACTAGTAAAAAAAGTGACCGCTCTTGTTATAATAGTATATGTTGTGCTTCCATCTTGGAGTATACCTCCCCAGTTTCCAACATCTGATTTTCTTCCTTCATGGATTAAAATAGCCTCATCAATTGAGCTTCCTCTTTTCCATATTTTTACCTGTTTAGCATATCCAGAGCTAGTAGTTGTGCCTTCTCCAAAATCACTTGATACAATTAAAGTATTTTCATCTATGTAGCTTGCTCTTCCTTTTGCTTCTTTGATGCTAAAACCATCTTTTAAAAACTGTTTCTCGTTTACATCAAACTCTCGTATAACAATTGCATCTCCACCGCCGTTAGATAATTGGATTAAAAACCGATTATAGTCTGGATAAAGACCTGTACTTCCTTTGAAAACCCATTTTTTATTTTCTATTTTAGAAAGCTCATCAATATCTAAAAGTGTTTCCCAGTTTGGAGTTTTATTTTTATAGCTTTTGATAGAGCACCTTCTCCAAATTCCTCTGGCATGATTTTTATCTTTCCAAAAGTTGTAAACGTACTCTCCAAGAATTGAAGGATAAGCAATTCTTTCTTCTGAGTTGTATATTTCTAAACTTTTATTAAAAATGGAGTCAAAGTCTTTTTCTTTTTTTAACTCTTGCATTGTTAGGTGGTTAATACTGTCTATGTAGTTTAGTGATTTTTGACTCTCAACTTCTTCTAACCATAAAAAGTTATCTTCTTGTGCATGGTTTACTAGGTTAAAGCCAATGAGAAAAAGGAATGTTAAAACGTATGCGTTCATAATTTGTATTGTAAAGTGACTATTAATTTAAAATTATATTTTCTATCAGAGTAAAAGTAGGATTCCTATAGGGATTCAACAAATTAACAATAACCTACTTTCCCCTTTTTTTTCTAAAGGAGCTCGATGTATACATGGTAAAACTTGACTTTCAGGATGGTCAACGGCAAGGCGCCATAATTGTCCTTTTCCTAATTTAATTAGTTGAGATTTTGTTAGTGCTTCATAATGCAAGTCAAAGAAATGATCTCTTAAAAACATTTCAAAACCTTCTTCATTACCTGCATGTAATTTTTTTAACTCCTTTCTTAATTTTGGAATCATCACTTTTTGTACTGCTTGCTGATTTGGTAATATTTCACTCGCTTCACCGTAATAGGTGCATAGAAAGGTACTTGTTGGAATAGGGGATCGGTCTACATGGAAGGAATATACATCTGTAGGAAAAGTTGGTAAAACGTCATCTCGTTCATAATGTTTGATAATGTTTAAGATAGGAGAAGCCCCATGGTCTGTTAATGCTTTCCAGTCCGATAAAATAATTTCACGAGCAATTTTTCCTTCTTCAGATAATTGAAGGTTAGAAAGGTCTTCTACAGTGATTTCTACAATGTTTTCTTCCTTTTGTAGTTTTTTGACAATCTCTAAAAAATCGCCCTTAAGCTCACGATTCCAACAAAGTGCATTTACTTCACCATCAAAAGGAACTGAAAGAAGGTCTTGTATGCTCGAAACGTTTTGAATTTGATTTCTTGTAGAAGATGAAGCAGACATAAAATAATTGAGAATTAAATGTAATTAAAGCAATTGCGTTATCATTTTTTTTCTGAGATCCATTTATTATAAGCAATTCTAATGAGTCCAGTTATTGAAATAAATCCAATAGAAATTATATATTTATATTCCTTGAAAATATTGTTTGGAATTAAATCAGTCAAAGCCGAAACTAAGATACATAAACAGAGAGTCCAAATAATAGTTAATGATATTAAAATGGTTTTTTTCATGATTTAGTATTTAGTTGTAAAATTTTTCAAAAAAACTTATTTGTTTTTAGACCTTTAAAAAGTCGAAGAGTTAATAAGTCTAATATCTTGTATCTATAAGTGTAAGAGTTTAATATTTATATTTACCCTATAAACTCCTCAATCACTTCATAGGTATATTCCAACTCTTTTTCAGTTATAGAGTAAGGTGGGTTAATGAAAATTACATTTCCAAGTGGACGCATCATTAGACCTTTAGATAAGAAGAAACGGTAAGCTTCGTCTCGTTTATCTGAAAAGTAAGTATTTCCTTCTCCTGTTTTCAACTCGATAGCTAAAATAGTTCCCATGATACGAATGTCTTCGATGGAAGAATGGTTTTTCATTTTAGCCCCAAACTCTTTGTTTTTGGAGGTGATAAGGTTTACTTTTTCCCAGGTGCTTTCTTGTTCAAAAATATCTAAACTAGCACAAGCGGCAGCACATGCTAATGGATTTCCTGTAAATGAATGACCATGAAGAAATGCTTTTACTCTTTCGGGAGATAGGAAAGCATCGTGTATTTTTTGAGTAGTAACTGTTAATCCAAGTGGTAAAACTCCACCGGTTAGACCTTTGGATAGACAAACGATGTCAGGTAATTCGTTTACGTGGTTCATCGCAAATAGCTTTCCTGTTCTTCCCCAAGCGGTCATAACTTCATCAAAGATAACTATTACATCGTGTTTTTTAGCGAGTAAAACAAGCTTGTCTAACCATTCACAGCTATAAGTTCGCATACCTGAAGAACCTTGAATCAATGGTTCAACAATTAATGCAGAAAAATCATTTGTTTGAAATAATATCTCTGCTCTTTCTAATAATTGCTGTTCTTTTTCCTTTGTTGGAAACGCTAAATAATCTACATCAAAGAAAAAAGGTTCAAATGGTTTGTTGAAATAATCACGTTCTCCAACAGACATAGCCCCAAAAGTATCACCATGATAAGCTCCTTCAATAGCTAGTACTCTGTTTTTTGGAGTTCCTTGGTTGTGCCAATATTGGAAACACATTTTTAAGGCTACCTCAGTAGAGGTGGAACCATTATCTGAAAAAAAGACTTTTTGAAAATGATTACCAGGTAATGTATTGACAATGCGTTCTGAAAGTTCAACACCTTTTTCATGTGTTGCACCAGCAAATATAATGTGATCGACTTTTTGAAATTGTTCAGAAATCGCTTTCGCAATATGCGGGTGACCGTGACCGTGAACATTTACCCACCAAGAAGAGTTACAGTCCAAATAAGACTTACCATCTTTTGCTGTTAACGATGTGCCTTCTGCTTTTACAATTTCCAATACATCTGGTTCAGTCATCACTTGTGTGAATGGGTGCCAAACGTACTTTTTATCGTTTTCGATCATGTAGTTTTTATTTTAATCGAGTGTTATGTTTTTTGCTTGGTCTCGAATAAACTCACTGTTTATTTCGTCCGCTTCTGGAATTCTAGCCAAACATATAGTTTTAGTTTTTGAAAGGATAATATTTTCCGTAGCTTCATTAGTAGGTCCAGAAAAAATAATCCCTTTGATTTCTATACCACGATTTTGTATCATTTCAATAGTCATTAAGGAGTGGTTTATACTCCCTAAATAATTTCTTGATACAATAATAACAGGTAGGTTTAACTCCTCGAATACATCTAAGTATGTGTCTCCATTTTCATTGATCGGAACCATGATACCGCCAGCACCTTCAATAATTAGGTTTCTTTTTAATTCTGGTTTTTGGATATCATTTATTTGAATACTAATGCCGTCAATTGTAGCAGCAGCATGAGGAGACATAGGAGAATTTAAACGAAACTTTTCTTCTAAAACAGTTACGTTGTTAGAGGTCCATCTGTTTACTTTTATCGAGTCAGAGTTGTCTAAATCTCCAGCTTGAATAGGTTTCCAATAAGTTGCTTTTAAAGCCTCAGAAAGTATCGCACTTACAACTGTTTTTCCAATATCAGTTCCAATTCCTGTTACGATATATTGTTGTACCATTTTACCTTAATTCAGCGTTTAGTTTTCCTTCTAACCCAATTCTAATCTCCTTCATTATGTTGTCTACTTGTTCATCTTTTAATGTCTCCTGTTCATCTTGGAAAGAAAAAGAAATAGCGTAAGATTTTTTTCCTTCAGGTAGTTTATCGCCTTCATAAACATCAAATAAGTTAACTTCTTTTAAAAGTTTTTTATTTGCTTTACGAGCAATTGCTTCTATTTCGCTAAAGCGTGTTGTTTTATCTAAAAGTAAAGAGTAATCTCTTCTTACAGAGAATGTTTTTGGTAACTCTGAATATTTTGTTTTTGAAAACGAAAGAGATTCAATAATCGCGTCAAAATCTAACTCTGCTATAAAGACATCTTGTTTGATTCCAAAATGTTTCTTTTGAGAAGAAGAAGCCCACCCCATTTGTCCGATAGATTTTTTAAGGATGTGTAATTCCACACCATCTTCTAATAATGAGCTTGTTAATGAGGACTCTCTTAATAAACTGTATAAGCCTAAACGTTGAAGGACCGATTTTACAATTCCTTTGATGCTATAAAAGCTTGCTGAGTTTTTGGAAGAATTCCATTGTTCAGCTTCTAAACGACCAGAAATTGCAAGCATTAATTTTTTGGTTTCTTGATGACCTTCTCCTTTTTTTATGTACGTTTTACCAAATTCAAATAGTTTTAAATCAGGATTTTGTCTGTTTTGATTGTGTTTTACCACTTCTAATAAATCAAACAATAACGTTTGTCTCATTACTCCAAGTTCTTGACTAAGAGGGTTTAGTATGTTTACGTTATCTTGTTCTTTAACCACTTCTCCTCCTAGTTTGGTAGAATACTGCTTGTTGGTTAAAGAATTGTTCAACATTTCATAAAATCCTTTTCCTATTAAAAATTCTGACAAAGTATTTTGAACTTTTTCAAGGTCTGGTTTCGTAAAGTTATTGATAGAGGTGTTTAATTTATTTGGTAGAGGTACGTTATTAAATCCAAATATTCTTAATATTTCTTCAATAATATCTGCCTCTCTAGTTACATCTACACGGTATGCAGGAACTTCTAATTTAGCTGTCCCATTGATATCAGATATAACTTTAATCTCTAAATTTTCAAGAATTTCGTTTATTTGTTGTTTTGGAATTTCTACTCCAATCAATTGTGTACATTTTTCATAATGAAATACAACGGAATGGTTTTCGATTTTATTAGGATAAATATCTATAATATCCATGCTTATTTCTGCTTCAGCTAGTTCTTTGATTAACAGTGCTGCTCTTTTTAAAGCATAATCTGTTAAAGAAGGATCCACTCCTCTTTCAAATCTAAAACTAGCATCCGTATTTAGACCATGTTCTTTTGCTGTTTTACGCACAGATACAGGGTTGAAATAAGCGGACTCCAAAAATATAGAAGTCGTAGTTGGTTTTACACCTGATTCCAATCCGCCAAATACTCCTGCAATACAAAGGTTTTCTTCACCATTTGTAATCATTAAGTTTTTATCTGATAATGTTCGTTCTACACCATCTAATGTGGTGAATTTTTCTCCAGAAATTGCGTTTTTCACAACAATTTTATCCCCGACATTATCTGCATCAAAAGCATGTAAAGGTGTTCCTAATTCATGCATAACAAAGTTGGTAACATCAACTACGTTATTAATCGGAGTCAATCCAATCGATAATAGTCTGTTTTTTAACCAAGAAGGAGATTCTTTTACTTTTACATTCGTTAAAGTAGTCCCCATATACCTAGAGCAGGATTCTGGAGATAGGTTTTCCACTTCAATTTTCAGGTTATTATTATCTTTTTGAAAATTAGAAACATCTTCTCTTATGATTTTTAGTTCTTTATTTTTGTGAACGTTTAAGAAAGCAACTAAATCTCTTGCTACACCAATGTGTCCCATAGCATCCGCTCTGTTAGGAGTTAACCCTATTTCAAAAACAAAATCGCTTTCCAATTCAAAGTAAATAGAAGCTGCCATTCCAGGTTTCGTTTCTTCAGGAAGGATAAGTATTCCGTCATGTGAATGACCTAAACCTAATTCGTCTTCTGCGCATAACATACCGCTTGATTCTACCCCACGAATTTTCGCTTTTTTAATTTTTAAAGGTTCATCTGGAGTAGGGTAGATAGTGGATCCAACTGTTGCAACAATTACTTTTTGACCAGCAGCAACATTAGGTGCACCACAAACAATCTGTAAGTTTTCTTCTTTACCGATATTTACAGATGTCAATTTAAGTTTATCTGCATCAGGATGAGGTTCACAAGTTAAAACTTCACCAACAACAACACCTTCTAAACCACCTTTTACAGCTTCGATTTTTTCTAAACTTTCTACTTCTAAACCTGTATCAGTTAGTATGGTTGATGTTTCTTCTGGAGTTGCATCCGTCTTAACGTATTGTTTCAGCCAATTATATGCTATTTTCATTTGAATAAAGTCTAATTTGTTGTGTTTGTAAAATTACAGATTATCTCTCAAAAAAATAGGGGAATAGCTTTTAATCTTGCTAACAATTTGATGTTTTTGTGTAAACACAAAGTGTGGGATTATTATTTGTCGTTACATTTTAGTAAGTAATCACTCCTAATTGGTAAAAACAAAAAAAGACTACCATTTTTGGCAGTCTTTTTCATAAATATTTTTTTTGAATCTATTCAGCTGTAAGTACCCAAGCATTTTTAGCTATCGCTCTAGCTTCTGAAAGTTCCGCTTTTGCTTCGTCTTTAGTATTGTACTTGTTGAAAACAACTGAGTAGTTTCCATTTCTTTCTATTACAGAAGCATGCGAATGACCTTCCATTACCATTCTTTCTGCTAATCCTTCAGCGTTTACTCTTTCACTAAATGAACCTAAAATGATATAGAAATTACCAGGTTGTGCTGTGTCAGATGAATGTTCGTGATTTGAATCACTCTCTTCGTGTTCTGTGGACATGTTACTTTCTCCATCTGATGCACCTTCTTCTGTATCTGAATCACTATGTTCTGTGTTTTCTTTATTATCATGGTGACTTGAGTTCATAAGGAAATAAGCTCCTCCGGCTCCACCTAAAAGTATTATGATAATAATAATCCAGAAAAACATCCCGCGTTTTTTCTTTGGCTTTTCCTCTCCATCTTTCACTTCAGGAGATTTTTTATTCTTTTTGTCTGCTTTGGCTTTTGCTTTAGCTTCTTTTGCAGCTAGTGCTTTCGCTGCTTTTTCAGCTTTAATTTTTTCCTTAGCTTCCTTTTCAGCCTTTATTTTAGCTTCTTTTTCCGCTTTTTCTTTTTCTTTTTGAGCTGCTTTATCTGCTTTTTTGTCTTCTGAGTTAGTAGTTTCCTGTTTAGGTTCTTCTTTAACTTCTATTTGTTCTGACTTCTCTTCCTCAATTGGAGTAGTAATTGGTTCTTCTGTTTTTTCAGTTGTCGCCTTTTCTTCTGTAATAGGAGGAATGTTATTCTCAACCTTTACTTCTTCTTCTTCTTTAGGTGAAGGAGTTTCTTTGTTAACAGCAGTTTCATCTCCTACAGCAGTTTCGTTGTATTTGAATTCTATATCATCTGTTCCTTTCGAAAAAGTACCAACTCCTTCGATTGTAAAAGGTTTGTTTTCTTCTAATTCATTTAGAATTGCCTGTACTGTATGATCAATACTTGATTTAGCTTCATCTGTAGAGATGTTTTCTGCTTTAGAAATAAATTCAGCTAATTTACCGTCATCATATTTAAGGTAAGGCATGAACATGATCTCTCCTGTCGCATCGTTTGTGATTGTTAATGCACCTAAGCGAGGTATGATAATTGTATTAGCCTCTTTTAATATGGTAAGTAAATGTTTTTCCATTTTGATGATAGTATTCAAATTATTAATCGAAATAATTCTGAAAAATAGTAAAAATTATTGAAATAACTCAGAAAATTGAAATGTTTTGTCTAATTGAACTCCTTTTTCAGTGCGCTTTAGAGTACAGCATTCATTTGCAGAATCGTGTTCTAGAAATAAAATATAATCGTTATCAACTGCTGTATTTAAGAATTTTTCTTTCTCAGACAGTGTTAGTAATGGTCTTGTATCGTACCCCATTACGTATGGTAAAGGAATGTGGCCTGTGCTGGGTAATAGATCGGCCATAAAGATTATTTTTTTGTCTTGGTATTCAATGTGAGGAATCATCATACTTTCTGTGTGACCATCAACAAATAACATATCCATTTTGTTGAATGCATTCTGTGTGAAGTCCCCTGTGCGTTCAATGAATTTTAGTTGACCGCTTTCTTTAATTGGAAGAATGTTTTCTGATAAAAAGGAAGCTTTTTCTCTTGCGTTTGGTATTGTAGCCCATTCCCAGTGTTTTTCTGTGCTCCAATAAGTTGCATTTTTAAAAACGGGCTCGAAACCTGTTCGTTCTTTATTCCACTTAATTGCACCACCACAATGGTCAAAGTGTAAATGTGTCAAAATTACATCGGTAATATCCTCCAAAGAAAATCCTAGTTTTTTTAGGTTTCCTTGAAGCGAATCGTCACCATTTAAGTAATAGTGTGAGAAAAATTTTTCCGATTGTTTATCTCCTATCCCTGTATCTATTAAAGTTAATTTGTCACCATCTTCAATTAGTAAAGAACGCATGGACCAGTCGCATAGGTTATTAGCATCAGCTGGATTTGTTCTTTGCCATAGAGATTTTGGAACAACGCCAAACATTGCTCCTCCATCTAGTTTAAAATTTCCTGTGTTTAGAACGTGAATCTTCATGTGTATTTAATTATTGAAATTTTTATAACGATAAATCGTATCTCCATAAAAATCAGTTTGACCTAATGGACGAAAAGATAGCGACGGGGCTTTTAAACCTTCTTTGAATGATGATTGACCAATCAAAACCCTTGCTTCATCCCAAAGTTTCTCGTCGATAAAACGTTGAATGGTTTCAGAACCGCCTTCAATGATAATGGATTGTATCTTTTCTTCGTATAGTGTGTTTGTAATTGATTTTATTGAAAAATCCTCTAGTTGTATAAACTTTAGGTTGCCATTTTCGTATTTCTTTTTACTATTTAGTATAATGGTTTTACTTTCTGTATTGTAAATTTCTGCTTCCGGTTTAATCTTTAAATTTCGATCTATTAAGATCCTTATAGGGTTTTGACCAGTAACGTTTCTGACAGTAAGAGAAGGATTGTCGTTTAAAGCAGTGTTAGTACCAACTAAAATGGCATGCTCTTCACTTCTCCATTTGTGAACTAAAGTTTGAGTTTCTGGTTGAGTTATCCAATTTATTTCGGGAGTAGAACTGTTTCTTTTTTTATCCATGAATCCATCAACCGTCTCTGCCCACTTTAGGATAATATACGGTCGTTTTTTTTCATGGAAGGTAAAAAAACGTTTGTTTAGGTTTCTACACTTTTCTTCTAAAATTCCAACTTTAACCTCTATACCATGTTTTCTTAATCGATCAATTCCTTTACCTGAAACTTCGCTAAAAGTGTCTTTGCAACCTATTACTACTTTTTTGAATTGATGTTTTACAAGTAAATCAGCACAAGGGGGAGTCTTACCAAAGTGAGCACAGGGCTCTAAAGAAACGTAAATAGTTGCTTTGTTTAGTAAAGACTTATCACTTACAGAGTTTACTGCATTTACTTCTGCATGAGCTTCACCGTAGCTTTTATGGTATCCTTCGCCAATGATTTTGTCGTTATGAACAATCACTGCTCCAACCAATGGATTTGGGTAAACTGAACGAATGCCTAATTGGGCAAGTTCAATGCACCTTTGCATGTATAATTGATCTTTTTCCATTAATGCGAAGGTAAAAAAAAGTGAGAATAAATCCTATAATGATGAAGTAAGAGAAGCTTAGGGTGTAAATACAAAGAGAGAGGAAACGGGCGTCTCCTCTCTCTTCATTAATCAACCTAACCTAACCACCTAAATCAATACAAATATAATTATTTTCACGGTATTTTCCCAAAATAAAATCCTAAAAAAATGTTAAATTATTATTTTAACTAATTGACTGTTTAAAATCTATTTTTTATTTATCACTGTTGTCAATACAGTTACATACGACGATTTTTAAATTATTAGTAGATTATTGCAAAATCCCAGTAACAGTCTTTCTGTAAAGCTATGCTTACTTTATCAACTTTTACAGGACAGTATCAGGTTGCATCGTCCTTTCGGGACTTTAATGCTGTCTATCTTTAAATACATTGGACTATAACCCAATGTTTATAATAAATCATCCTTGCATCATCCTTGCAGGATTTTTTCTTAATACTATTTTTTTTAAAACGGATCAAATGAAAAAAAAACACTTGAAATACAGTGTTTTAATTATTTTAAATAACTCTATAAAAAATTTTATCGGGCAATGATGATTATTTATTTTAAATTTATTGAATGGAAGCATTATCAGAGCAATATTGGAAGGAGCGTTATCAAAAACAAGAAACAGGTTGGGATTTAGGAGAGGTTTCTCCTCCTATAAAAGCTTATTTTGAGACTGTTGAAAATAAAGAATTAAAGGTATTAATCCCTGGTTGTGGAAACGGTCACGAAGGAAGGTATTTATTTAATAAAGGTTATATGAATATTTACCTTTTAGATTTTGCTTCAGAGCCTTTGGATACATTTTATTTGAATACTCCAGGCTTCCCAAAAGAGAATTTATATAACGAAGATTTTTTTTCTCATGAAGGTCGTTACGATATTATTGTAGAGCAAACTTTGTTTTGTGCAATTGATCCAAACATAAGAAGTCGCTATGCACAACACTTAAGTAAACTTTTAAAACCAGGAGGAAAGGTTATTGGTTTATTGTTTAATAGAAGTTTCGTTGGAGGACCACCATTTGGAGGAAATAAAGAAGAGTATTTAACTTATTTCTCTCCCAATTTTTCAAAAGTAAAACTAGAAGATTGTTATAATTCAATTTCACCAAGAAGTGGGAGTGAATTATTTATTCAGCTAGAAAAGTAAATTATTTAAATATCGAAGAAAATACTTTTGGTATTGGAGCTTCGTAAGTAACTAATTTATCGGTTACCGGGTTTTTAAAAGTAAGTTTTTGAAGGTGAAGACCTAAACGACCAATAGGATCAATTGATGCGCCGTATTTCTTGTCTCCGATTACAGGATGTTTGATGTCTTGCATGTGAACGCGGATTTGGTTCTTACGCCCAGTTTCTAGTTTGATTTTGAGCAGAGACATTCCTTTTTTAACTTTTTGTGTTTCAAAGTTAGTGATTGCTTTTCTACCTTTTTTAGGGTTTTGCGAAGAATGAACTTTTAAAGAGGCTTCGCTTTCAACTAAATAAGATGTTATGGTATCTTTTTCTTTTTCAATTTTACCTTCTACTACAGCAGAATATTGGGCTTCAGAAATAGTTTTGTTCCAATTTTCCTGAAGCTCTTTTTTAATTTCTTCGCTTTTAGCAAATACCATCACCCCTGACATTTCTCTTTCTAAGCTATGAACAATATAAACTTTATTATTTCTATTTGTCTTTTGAACGTGTTCAAGAAGAATTGCAATTACCGTTTTGTTTCTCTCTTTTTTTGTAGCTTTTGTTAAGAAACCTGCTGTTTTATTGATTACAATAATGTATTTGTCTTCGTGAAGAATACTTAACCCTTTGTATGTTGATTGAAGAATACTACCTTTTTTTGGTCGAATAGAAACTGTTTGACCAGGGTGAAGGGGTAAGTTAAACTGTGTTTGTACTTTATTATCTACTTCAACATATTTATCTTTCAATAAAGTTTTGATATTATTTCTATTTTTTCCAGGAAAAGTGGCAATCAAAAAAAGCATTAATTCTGTTTCTTCTTTTACTTTAAATCCTTTAAAAACTGGTTTTGTTGTTTTTTTTGCTGTAGATCTTCCTTTGAAAGCCATCGTGAATATATTTTATTGTCGTAAAAGTAGTTAAAAGAAAAAGATATCGTTGAAGTTTAGTGATGAATAGTGAATTACGACAACATTAAACATTAATTAGATGTACCCAACAATTTTATAAGTGATATATCCTATGGTTTCTTTAATTAATTTATTCCATCCAAAAAAAGTTCCCATGTCTGGAACGATATATTGGTCCCAGTAATAATTTGATTTTGGTCCTGTAATTAATCCAGTTGAAAAGGTGTCGCAAGGTAAACCGACTTTATCAAAACAAGCTTTTGCTCTTTTCATGTGAAAACCAGAAGTTATTAATAGTCTTTTTTTTATGTCAGGGTAAGAGGTTTTCAGTACTTTTTTTGTTTCTAATGCGTTTTCATGGGTGTTTTTAGAAATTGTCTCTACTAAAATATCGTTTTTTGGAATCCCCCAAATTAAAAGAACTTCTCTCAATTGTTCTGCCTCTTGAAGACCTCTGTCGGTTACATATCCAGATGCACCAGAGACGAGTATCTTTTTTATTTTACCTTTTTTGTAAAGGGTAATTGCTTGCCATATTCTATCGGCATGAGATTTAGCACTTAAAACTTGTAGGTCGTTGTTGTATTCAAACATTCCACCTAGAACAATTCCTACGTCATAATTTCCGACTTCTTCTATTTTTGTTCCATGAACCTCTAGTTTTTTCATTAATTCTAAAAATAGAAAGGAGTTGGAGAATGTGAAGAAAATAAGAAGAGTAGAAATTTTCAATCGTTTTTTCCATAAAGGATTTTTGATGAATAAAAAAAGACACAAAGAAATGATGAACCAATTGAAAGGATAAAGAAAAATACTAACTAGTTTTGATAAAATAAAAAACATATATTTTTTTTGACGAAATTATAGATTTTTCACAAATAAGATAAATAGATAAGCAATAAAGTTAAAATGTTAGGAAAAGAATTACATCGTTTAAATTCGAATTCAATTATTCAAGGTTATATTGAGGGGAATAACTTTGGAAGGTTAATAGGGATGGATTTTGAAATCGTCTCTGCTGGGATTATAGAGTATCACATACAGATTGATGAAAAACACTTGGCAACACCAATAGCTTCTCATGGTGGAGTAGTGGCTAGTTTAATGGATTCAACTACTGGTATTTCAGCATTATCCCTTGTTTGTGAGGAAGGTTTTATTGTTTCAACGGTAGAGTTAAAATTAAATTTTTTAGCTCCTGTAAGTTTAGGGGACAAACTAATTGGTAAGTCTTCTGTTTTATCAAAAGGAAAGAGGTTGATTGTTACGGAAGCAGAAGTTATAAATCAAGACGGTAAACTTGTAGCAAAAGGCATGGGGACTTTTAATGTCTATCCATTGAAGAAAGCAGGTTATTAACCTGATTTTGACTATTATTATATTCACTACGTGGCTGCTAACGCGGTGTCAGATCGCTTATAATGAGTGAGATATGAAGTGAAATTATGAGGAATAATAATTTATTCTGAATAATTTTAGTGAAATAGATCATTTATTATATGTGAAAAACACATTTTGCTTTTTAATTATCAAAATTATTTGTCGTTATATTTCAGAATTTATTAACATAAACCCTTGAAAATATGCCTAAAATAACTTTTTAATAATTTAAATCTGACGGCAAAAGAATAGTCGAACTCAGGTTATTAAAGTTGTTTAATTATTTGTAATTTTGTTTTGATATAAAATTTAAAAAATGCTATTATTTCTTAATGATATTGCTGGGTCTGAAGTGCTATTAATTTTAGTGTTTATATTAATCTTTTTTGGTTCAAAAAGTATCCCTTCTATTGCTAAAACATTTGGGAAAACCATTTATCAAGTACGTCAAGCGTCGAGTGAGCTGCAGAATGAAATAAAGAAAAGTGGTTTGGATATTAAGAAAGATTTAAATATCAGAGAGCAGATACAAGATATTACTGAAGATATTCAGCGACCTTTAGATCAGCAGATGGTTGAGATGGAGAATATTGTGAATTATAATCCTCCAACTAAAAATAACGTTCCAGAAAATATAACACCTGCTATTGAAAATGAAAAAGCCTCTACAAAAAATGATGAAGAGGCTTCTAATAAATCTATTTTGAGTTCTAACTCAACTGAAGAAATAAAATAGGTTAGTTATTTCTATTTCCCAGATAAGTTTTCTAACTATAATAGTTGGGTTTTGCTTCGTATATAACTAAAAGATTCGTCTTTAATGTTGAGTTCTAACATTGTGTTAACACAGACTCTCAGGTTATTATATTTTAAATGTAACTATCCCACCATCTAATTCAAAAGTTTGTCCAGATATAGAACTTGCTTTTTCTGAAATTAGAAAATCTGCTAAATCTGCAACTTCTTCTGGTTGAAGTATCTTTTTTAGCGGATGTCTTTCTTTCATTCTTTCAATTGTATCCTCGTTTTTTAAAATGTTTGCGGATAAATCTGTTTGGGTAATTGAAGGAGCAATGGCGTTTATTCTGATTTTAGAAGCTAATTCAGCTCCGACAGACTTTACAATTCCTTCAATTGCGGATTTGGAAGCAGCGATACTCGCATGAAAAGGCATTCCTAATTTTGCAGCAACAGAACTAAAAAGTAGTATCGAAGGTTTTTCTCCTTTTTTTAACGTTGGAAGGTATTTTTGAATTGCTTTTACTGCTCCGATTACGTTTATTTCAAAGTCTTCTCTAAAGTCGTCTAAGGATAGTCGATTGATTGGTTTTAAAACAATGCTTCCAGGACAATATATAAGTGAGTCTACTTTGTCTAAGTTAGGAAGTTCGTCTGTTAATGAATTGTAAGTTAAAAATTGTATGTTTTCATTTTCAAAATCAGGCTTAGTTCTACTTAAACAGACAACGTTATTTTTTTGTGCCTGCTGTTTTGCTATAGCTAACCCAATTCCTCTACTACCTCCTATGATTACAATTGTTTTCATGTCTTTGTTTTTAGTCTTTTAAATAGTTTTGAAGTTCAACTATTTTTTCTTGGCTATTAAATTTCCCACTGTAGTATGCTGTTACTGTGGAAGACGTTTCGTCTTTGATTCCTCTTGAAGAAACACATAAGTGCTTAGCATCTATGATAACAGCAATATCTTCTGTTTGTAGAATTTCTTTTAGTTCATTTCCTATTTGGTTGGTTAAACGTTCTTGAACTTGAGGTCTTTTTGCATAATACTGAACGATTCTATTTAGCTTTGAAAGTCCAATAACTTTACCAGAAGAAATATATGCAATGTGTGCTTTTCCATATATAGGTACAAAATGATGCTCACAATTGGAATAAAAAGTAATGTTTTTCTCTACCAACATTTGATTATACTGGTATTTATTATCAAACAAAGCAACTTTAGGCTTGTTTTTAGGGTTAAGTCCAGAGAAAATTTCTTCAATGTACATTTTAGCAACACGTTTTGGTGTGCCTTTCAACGAATCATCGGTTAAATCTAAACCCAAGGTGTCCATTATTTCTTCAAATAGCCCTTCAATTTTATTTTTCTTATCTTCATCGGAGAGGTCAAAAGCATTTTCTTTCATAGGAGTTTCAATTCCTGTATATAAATGATCATCACCAATGTCTTCTATTGTAAAGTCTGACAATGAATTATTGTTATCCTGGATATTCAACATAGTTTCTTGGAGTTTCATAAAGTTTAATTTTTAATTCTAGATTACTGTCTAATAAAGGACGAAGTATTTCGTAGGTAGTTTTAGCAATGTTTTCAGTAGAAGGAATTAAATTTTTAAAATAAGTTACGTCTAAATTTAGATTTTTATGGTCAAAAACCTCTGTGACGTGTTCTTTTATAATATCAGATAATTTTTTAGTATCTATTACATAACCTGTTTCAGGGTCAACGTCTCCAGTAACTTTAACTTCAAGTTCGTAATTATGACCATGGTAATTAGGGTTGTTGCATTTGCCAAATACATCTTTGTTTTTTTCTTCACTCCAATCTGGGTTGTGAAGTCTATGAGCAGCGTTAAAGTGTTCACATCTCACTACTGCTATTTTATAATCGGATGCTATCATTTTTACTTGTTGTTTAAAGTTTATAACGTAAAGCTAAACAAAATACATTTACAATCCAATGTTTGTTTAATCTTTTTTAATGATAACTAAACATTTTTATTTTGGAGAGCCTATACACTGTTAAGTTTTACTTGTGAAATGACTTTAATTACTAACTTTACAAACTCTAAATGTAAATGGTGATGAATTTTTTTAATAGGAATATGATAATTTATAAGACTCCAGCAGAAATCGAAATTATGCGTGAAGCTGCGCAAATAGTTAGTAGGACATTAGGGTTAATCGCTAGTGAAATTCGTCCTGGAGTAACTCCATTATATTTAGATAAGATTGCGGAAGAATATATTAGGTCTCAAAATGCTATACCAGGTTTTTTAGGGTTGTATGATTTTCCGAATACTTTATGTATTTCTATCAACGAGCAAGTTGTTCATGGTATTCCTACAGACAGAGTATTGAAAGAAGGAGATATTATATCTGTTGATTGTGGTGCTTTGTATGAAGGGTTTTATGGAGACCATGCTTACACATTTGAAGTTGGAGAAGTAGCTCCTAAGATTAAGAAGCTTTTAGAAGTGACAAAAGAGTGTCTTGACCTTGGTGTTGCACAAACAAAAGCAGGAAATCGAATAGAAGATATTGGTTTTGCTATACAGCAGCATGCAGAAAAGCATGGCTACGGTGTTGTTAGAGAGCTTGTTGGACACGGAATAGGAAGAACAATGCATGAAGATCCTCAAGTACCGAATTATGGGAGAAGAGGAAGAGGTAAAAAAATTCAAGAAGGAATTGTTTTAGCAATAGAGCCAATGATTAATTTGGGGACAGCTAATGTTAAAACGCTAGAAGACGAGTGGACAATTGTTACAGCTGATGGAAGGCCAAGTGCGCATTTTGAACACGATGTAGCGGTGGTAAATGGAAAGCCAGAAGTTTTATCTACTTTCAAATACATCGAAGAAGCTTTAGCGAAAAAATAATGACAAAAGAGGGGAGGGTTGTTGCTCTAATTTCAATGACTGTTTTTTTATATGGTCTTAGTACTTTATTTAAAACAGGATCATTGGTTTTCCCTTTTCCTTTGAATGAATTGTTTTTCCTTTTTGGTTGTGTATTAATAAACATTAGTTCCATCTCTAAAGAAAAAACAAAAGTTGTATTACCTCTTGCAGCGGCTATATTCGGATTGTTTAGTCAAGAGTTTTATTGGTCCCAGGTACTTTTACCAGAGCAAATGGAGGCGTTTTCAAACAGTCTTCTAAAAGATGTATTTCAAATTCTCCATTACATCAGTATAGTTTTATGGAGTACCTTAATTATTCGAAATTCAAACATTAAGTATTCTAATTATTTATTCATTACAAATGTGTTAGCATTAAGCACAGCTTTCTTTTATGATTGGATTTTAATGGAATTTATACTTTTTTTACTGGTAATTTTAATTTCCATCAAACATCTAAAAATCACTCCCAGTTTTAATTTGTGGGTTTTGTACGTATTTTTATTTTTTACAAAGTATTGGTCCTTAGGTGTTTTTGTTTAGTTGAAGTATTATTTTAAGATTAATTTAAAATTAATTGAAAAAAAGCATTGTAAAATAGATGCTTTTATTAAATTTGCACTCAAGTTCTTTAAAATATTAGAACATCCGGAGGGATGGGTGAGTGGCTGAAACCACCAGTTTGCTAAACTGACGTACGGGTAACTGTACCGGGGGTTCGAATCCCCCTCTCTCCGCTTTTTTTGTAAAATAGTTGTAGTTTTTAAAATTATTACTATATTTGCAATCCGATCTAAAAAACGATTTAGATTATTATTTGAAATGTAACAAAATTAAATACACCGGTTTATAATCGGGGTGTAGCGTAGCCCGGTCATCGCGCCTCGTTTGGGACGAGGAGGTCGCAGGTTCGAATCCTGCCACCCCGACATATTGGGAATGAGTAATCGTTCCCTTTTTTTTAATTTTGTTTTTTGAAATTATGGTTCCGTAGCTCAGCTGGATAGAGCAGCTCACTTCTAATGAGCAGGTCTTAGGTTCGAATCCTAACGGGATCACAAATAAAAAGTAAATAAATTAAGAATAAATATTGTTTATTAAAAAAGTTTACTTACATTTGCAAGCGCTTTAAACGAAAAGCGATTACACAATATTAACTTTTAAAGAAATTTAAAAGATCGAATGTTTTCGAAGAGTAGCAATACTCACAAATATTGGTTCGGTAGTTCAGTTGGTTAGAATGCCGCCCTGTCACGGCGGAGGTCGCGGGTTCGAGTCCCGTCCGGACCGCAAGTCTCGTATGGCTGCGGGAATCAGAAAAGCTCTGCAAGTATCAACTTTGCAGGGCTTTTTGCTTTTTAAGAGGTTTGGTCAAAAACACTAAGGGGGTCAGATTAAATGGATCATATCAAAATGTTGTGGACTAGGCATTTCTTTTTAATCTTTTGAACTGAAAAAAGTATCCAAAATAGCTTTTCAATTTTACAAAGAATATTTTATATTCAGATTCAATCCTCAAAACGTTGATAAATGTTGAACTCCATACTTTGTATTCCATTCCATTTATCAATTCTATGCAAAATTGGATTTCCCACTTCGAAGTTTGAAATTTCAGATCTGTTTTTTTAATTAAATGAATTGATTTAAATTTAGGTTGATATTTTATACTTCTCTGAATCAATTTTATCTATTCTTCTTATAATTCTCAGCTTGTGCGAACACTTGCTCGTAAACTTCATCCCTTTCTACTGGAGGATAACCATTTTCATCCAATAGCATAATCAATTCTACCTTCAACATTGATTTAACGTCATCGCGTTTGCTCCAATCGGGGAATTGTGATTTATCATCAACAATTACTTTCACTCTTTCTGCGAGAAAAATTAATTTGTCTTCTGGATAGCTGAAATCATATTTAGCAGCAAGTGCTTTCAGAATGTCGTAAAAAGCTTTTTCTTCGAAGTCTATTCCAAGTTCATCTCCTGCAGAAAATTCGTCTCTAACTTGCATTATTAAGTTTACCATTTCATTAGCGATGACTTCAAACTCTTCGCCGTTAAAGGTATTTCCTTTTCGTTCGTTATAGCGTTCAATCAATGCCTTCATTTTCTTAGAAAAATCTACCCCCTGAACGTGGTTTACTTTCTTCAATTGACCGATGGCTTTTGCCAAAAGTTTCTGCAGCATTTGAATTTTAGTGTTCGGTAATTTGATGTTTTCCAACATACGTAGGTATTCATCTGAAAATAATTCTTCTTCGCCATTTTTGGAGCCTTCAATCTTCAGTATTTCTTCAACTCCATCGCTAATCAATGCATCTTTTACCATTTCACGAACACGTGCATTCATTTGTTCAGTGTCTGGAGCATTTCCTTTTGTAAGCTTGTAAACTATTGAACGAATTGCCAAATAGAAGTGGACATAATCTTTTTCTAACTCAGTAAATTCTTCACTTCCGCAACATATATCGTATGCCGATTTTAAACGCTTCACAATATCCATGAATCGTTTCTTGCTATCTTCGGTTGTTAAAACAAATTCGGAAGCTTGATTCAAGTTCTTTAATTGCTCAAGCGACGTACCTTCGAAATATTTACTTTCATCAAATGCATGGAAGAAGCTTTTCAATAGGTTCAAATGATCTTTAACAACGGTTACCGAATGCTTTATATCTTCGAAGTTTTGACTTTCCTCTTTATTATACATAGCCAAAGCTAAGTTCATGTCTTTTTTGATGCCAATGTAGTCTACAACCAATCCTTTTTCCTTACCTGCAAACTTTCGGTTTACCCGCGAAATGGTTTGAATTAAGTTGTGCCTTTGTATCGGTTTGTCAATGTAGATTGTATCTAAAAAGGGAACATCAAATCCTGTTAGCCACATATCAACAACAATGGCGATTTTGAAATTAGATTTAGCATTCTTGAATTGGGCGTCTAAAGTCTTTCGATATGCTTTATCACCGACCAAATTGTACATTTCTTCTTTATCATCTTTACCACGTGTCATGATCATTTTAACACGTTCCATTGGCATAATTTCTTTTTGTTCTTTTTCGGATAGTTCTTCGCCCTCTGCATGGGTTCTTAGTTCTGCCCATTCTGGTCTTAGCTTAATGAGTTGTTGATAGAAATCATAAGCGATGTATCGACTACTGCAAACAAACATAGCTTTACCTTTCACGGTGCTTCCTTCTGAAACTCTTGTTTCGTAATGTTTTATGAAATCCTTTGCAACAGCTTCTAAACGGTCTGGATCTCCTAAAATGGCCGTCATGCTTGCACTTTCTTGCTTGCTTTTATCGACGTGGTATTCACTCGCACCTTCTGCTACTGCTCCAGTGTAATAATTTTCTATTTTTTCTAACTGCTGATTATTCAATACTACTTTGGCTGCTCTACCTTCATATACTAGTTTTACTGTAATTTCATCTTTTACAGATTCTGTCATAGTGTAGGAGTCTACAATTGAACCAAAAACATCCAAGGTTGCATCAACTGGTGTTCCAGTAAAACCAACGTATGTTGCGTTCGGAATGGAATCGTGTAAATGCTTAGCAAAACCATAACTTTTCTTAACTCCTGATTCTGTTACGGTAATTTTCTGATCGAGGTTGATCTGGCTTCGATGAGCTTCATCCGAAATACAAACTACATTATTTCGTTCTGTAAGTACATCTGTATCTTCATTGAATTTATGGATGGTTGTCAGAAATACACCTCCTGAATTTCTTCCTTGAAGCTTTTCACGTAAATCTGATCGACTGGTAACACTTTGTACTACTTGGTCTCCTATGTAGTTTTTAGCATTTGTAAACTGACCAGATAATTGATCATCCAAGTCTGTTCTGTCTGTGATAATGATGATTGTTGGACTAGAAAGCTCAGGACTTTTCATTAACATACGTGTCAAAAAAAGCATAGTGTAACTTTTACCACATCCTGTAGCACCAAAATAGGTTCCACCTTTACCGTCTCCTTTTGGCTTTTGGTGATTCAAAACACTTTGGTACAACTTTCGTGTTGCATAATACTGCGGATATCGACAAACTATTTTTATTTCGTGATGCCCTTTTACGACATCTGGAATGTGTATGAAGTGATGAATAATATCTACTAAGTGTTCGTGCTTGAACATTCCTTCTATCATGGTGAAGAGCGATTCAATACCATCTACATCTTGTGCCAATCCAATCGTACGTCTCCATGAATAGAAAAACTCGTAAGGAGCAAACAATGAACCTGCCTTATTGTTCACACCATCACTGATGACACAAAAAGCATTGTATTTCATTAATTCTGGAATATCTCTTCTGTAACGAACCGTTAACTGTTCAAAAGCATTGAAGATGGTTGCATTTTCTCTAATAGCACTTTTAAATTCAAAAACGACTAATGGAATTCCATTGATAAAGATAATTCCATCTGGAATGCGTTTTTCTGTTCCTTCTATCTCGAATTGGTTGACAAACTTGAAAGTATTGTTTTCAATGGTAGTATAATCAATAAACTGTACTAAGAAATCCTTTTTATGATGCTCTTCTCGTTTGAAAATGAAACCATCAGAAACTAACTTCATTATTGCTTTGTTGCTTTCATACAAGTCAGACGAAGAATACAGTTCCAATTGACGAATAATCATCGTAATTTCTGAATCTGTAATCTCGTCATTTGCATAACGCGAAGCTAAAAAAGCGCGTAAATCATCCTTCAATAACACTTCTTCAGGAGAACGTACAATTTGTTCGCCTTTTACATACGTATAGTTTTCTTTTTGAAGCAATTCGATGACAGCTTCTTCTAGTTTGGCTTCAGTATATTTCATGCAAGACCTATTTCCATTATATTTTTGTATTTAATTCAACATTTAATTGTTGAACTTTCTTCTTAATATCGTTAAATATTACAGCTGTTTCGTTTATCATACCCAGTCTTTCTTCTTCAGAGCCCACTAGATAATTTTCCAAATGAAAGGAAATGTCAAATGTACCAACTAAACAATAACTCAACCTTTTTACATTAAATTCATCTGAAAATGAATTCAATAACTTATTTGCTAAGTCATCGAATTCTTGATTTTTATTGATCTGAGCTCGTTTTTGCTTCTTTTCTATGGCGCAAATAAATAAATATTGATTTCGTAACTCAATTTGAACACCAATACTGTAATCTTTTCCACCTATTTTTACTGAAGATAAGGTAGCAAATCCCGAGTCGTCTCTATTATCTTTAAATCGATCAAATTTTGTATCAACGATTTTTTCAAGTCTTTCAAAGAAATCTGCTAAAGCAAGTTTGTCTACTTTTTGAAAATTATCGTGAATTAATTTTGCGGCTTTATAATTTTCAGCATTTTTGCCAATGAGTCTTATGAGGTTGTCTTGCATTTGTTGTGTATATAATTGTCCTGTAAGTTTTTTTAAAAGATGGATGTATTGTGTTATGGTTTCTCGTAAAATTGGGAAATCATAAGCATGCTTATTGACTTTAGTTAGCCATTGAATAATATCCGCTTCATAACTTAATCGAATATAGTCTTCGTCCACTTTCAATCCTTTTGCACTATATCCCTTTTTACCATTTAAGGTTAAATAACAGATTACATTGGGAATGTTTTGACTATCGTTGTGATAACGCAACAATTGCTGATTTTGCTCCCCTGCGTCTATTTTGCTCTCAATAAAAATATTTCCTTGCATTGAAAGTAGAGCAACATCAACATAACCACCTTTACTTTGATCTTTATCTATCGCTCCTAGATAATGTTCTGCTTTCACATTAAACTGTTCAGAATCAAGGGTGTTTATGAAGTCTTGTTTTTCTTTTGATAGTTCTTCGTAGCGTGGTAAATCTTTTAGGTGTTTTAAAAAATAATTCAAAGGAGTATTTCCCAAACCGTGAGAACCTTTTGGATTAAGTAGCTCTGCTATAAAACGATTATGAACCACAACTTCGTCCCTTTCTCTACGAAGCACGGAAAAAATATTGAAATTTTCACCCTTTAAGCGTGATATTTCATCTGCATTTTCCCTAATGGAATTAACATTTGATAAAAGGTTTTCTATTGTGTTCATTTTTATTTTAATTTATAAAGCAATTCAATGACAGCTTCTTCTAGTTTCGCTTCAGTATATTTCATTTACTCTTCCTTTAAACGACTTTCTGCACTTTTATGTATGTAATTTGGAGGTGTGTTTTTATATTTGGATGTATCTTGACCACTTAAACGAGTAGATTGAAATTCTCTCAAATCATTTAAGTCAAGCTCTTCATAAAGCACCACGCTATTTTTCCCTCCTTTAAGCCTCATTAGATCTTTTGCTTCTGTTTTAGAAGGTTTAGTTATCCTCGAATCACCAAAGTCAGATGTATTTACTTGAATAAAAAAGCAATGTATATCTCTTGAGATCGTGTCTGTTATGTTTGAAAAATAATTGACATCATGATTGTATTCTGAAGCAAACAGCATGTCAACTTCTGAACGGAATATAGATCTATGTTTAATATCTGCTAATTCATAGCAATTATAAACGCTAAAATGATTCTTCCTCCAAATAATTTTATTGTAGGTGGGAGGATTGGCTCTTGGTACTATTTTTCCTTTATCTTGAATCAATTTCGTCTCCGCTGGAGAGTAGTGATTTTTCAGCCTTAATATTGTAACAACGTCTTTTATTCCATTTCGCTCAATCGGTATACATTTTAGCATTAAATTGTAACAAACATCATTTATTCGTATATGTTCCAACCCTCCTATTATGACCCGTTGCTTTCTTCTCGACTCATCCGCCAAAACAGGAAGCCAGAAATAAGGAATACTAACTTCGGGTAAAACCAGTATGTCTGCCTTACACTTCTCTGCTTGATTTAATATATCTATGAATTGATCCCTCCTTTTACTTGTTAGAATTGGTTCGGCCAGCATGGAAGCCTTGATATGTTCATTTTCAACTATTGTATTTGCAAGAGCAACTCTGATTTTTGACTTTGGTTTCATGTCAGCACCAATTTCAATAGAGTCATGAATTATATCCTCAGTGTTATTAGATTGATGTGTAAAAACATATTTTTGATAAAGTGCATTCCTTCTGTCTTTATCTGTTTTGTAATTCAATAATTGGCGAAGTAAGCTGTTTCGAGCAGTATAATTAGCGTAGTAATATTTATCAAATGATTCGTTCAAAATATGGTTTTCGTATTGAGTAGAATCTTTTTGTGTAGGTTTTAAAAATAAATTAGCTACTTCTAGAACATTTTCTTTGGAGGTTGCTCGTTCGGCCTGTTTAGCCAATTCTTTGAAAGTGTTGAAGTGAACAAACTCATGGAAATAAATATATCGTGGTGAAAATTCGAATTTTTTATCTGATAAAATGTTATTTGTATAATTTCCTAAGTTGAACTTTAAGAAGTTTAATTTATCACTTGTAACGCAGAAGTTAAGAAGTGGGTGCACAATAAAATAATGTCTAAGCATGTTAGTCGATCTAAACTTTAACGCCGTTGATTTCACCCGACTTGCTGAAAAATATTTAAGACCCATTTTCTCCAAATCCTCTTGATTTGATTCATTTAAAAAATGAGGATTAAAAGATATTGCTAATGCCAAACAATTCTCAAGAAACTTAACTTGATTGCGTTTTATTTCTGATAAGTCATAATCGTTTGAACTAAATAACAAACTTTCAATCGCAAACAAAGTTTCCTTGACAAATCGCCAAAGTTCATCTTTTAGATTATTAATAACAAAATACGTTAGAGCTTTTTCCCAGATAGAATTAAATTCTAGATTCATCCGACCTTTTAGAAAATCTAAAATTTGCTCTGCCGTTTTAGGGTCTTTATCTCCTTGGGATAGAATACTTAATTTTATTTTCTTCGCTAAGAAAATCGATGCTCCATATTTACTCTGTTTGATTCCATTTATACTTCTTAATTTGTTAACCGTATCAGAATAAGTTAATTCATAAACATTCTCATCAAAATCATCATTAACACCCTCTGATTCAGGTAAAAACCAAAACGCACTACTATTTCTTTCAATGTTTTTTTTGAACTTGTTAAGCATTGCTGAAGACTCTTTACTGTCAAATGCATATATGGAAATTTTATCTTTTTGAAGAATGATATTTTCATTATCCACCCAACAGTAGGAATAGTTTGTTGTTTTTTCTCCTTTTTGTTTTTCAGGCTTTTTACTTAAAATTTTTCGATCAGTAAAAAACTTTTCCAATACCCACTCTTTAGGTTTCTCTACTTCAATAGGAATTGATGCATTTGCTAGAACAATCACAATGTCATCTACATAACGCCCATAATAAGCAGGAGATAAATTTTGAATTATATCTTGATCCAATTTATGTAAAAACCAGTTACCAATTATCCCTGAGGACAATAATCCAATCGGTATGATTTTAGATTGAGTTAGGTCCTTATTTTTTGGTAAAACTGATTGGTATGCTCCGTGAATCTTCATGAGTAACCTTGTTAACTCAAGCTCAGAAATATCCACAATTTTAGCGGTACTTATTGCATGTAAAATTTTCTGCCCAGACTCTTGAAGATCTATATTATAAAAATATTTCTTGACATCAAGGCCTATCATCAATACATCTGTTTCCTCTTCCGCAAAATGCTGAGCCTTGTCGATGGCATTGTCTCTCCATTTCTGATATTGTTCGAAATACGGTTTGAACAACCTCAATCCGTCTACAACTTCATTGGTTGTATTATCTATTTCTAGTTCATAAGCGTAATTGGATTTTTTGTATTCTTCTGTCAAATATTTTCCCTCACGCAAAATCCACAGAACAGAAATGATATGAATTTCAATTGGAGCATCAATCAAGTGATTAACACTTTCAATTTCGTAGTGTTTTTTTGTAAACCGATTTGAGATAATAGAGTCATCCGTTATCTCATCTTCTTTGTATCGCTTAGGCACAGTTATACTGCTTATTTGTCCAAGGAGATTTTGCAAGTAACTCAGCTCATTTTCAGTCTGTTCATTTGATAAGAATTTTTGAAGACGATTGAGCTTTTCAGGGAAATCGGTACTAGCCTCAAAGTCAGATAATTTTTCTCGTAAATAAATAAAGTAATTATCATAATACACATAACTCTTTAACTTTCTGTATGCATCTTTGACTTCAATTAATTCAATCTTCATAATATTTCCAATTTTCAGCAATAGTATACTCTAAGACATTTTCTCCACTTTTAACATCGCCTCAGGCACTTTCAGTTTTCCAGAAATTAATTGAGGCAATAAAGTGTCTCGAAGTTTGACTAGAGTTTCTGTTTGCTTTTGAATTATTAAACTTCTTTTATTTGATGCCTCCAATTTCATTGTAAACTCTTCAATAATATTCTTAGCTGGAATAAGAATCGAAATACCTTTTAATGCACTTCCCGAAACTTCTTTGAAAGTAGATCCTGTTGCAACTGCTTCTATTTCGTTTGCATTGGCTTTCAAAAATTGAAACAAATATTCTGTTGGTACTCCTTTGTTTGGAACAAGTGATTTAAAGCCTTGATTCGTACAGACTTCATTCTCAGCAATTGCGATGTAGCCAATCGGGGCTCTTGAAGAAAACAAAACTGAACCTTTGGGCATTAGCTTAGCACTACTTTTTTGTAAACCTAATTCCGTTATATCTGAAGCTCCTTTGCCAATGTATTTCCAATTGTAACCAGATAGGTCTTTTGGAGACATCCAAGGAATTCCATTTTCACAATAGTACTCTTGAATTTTTGTTGAGGGAGTTCCGCCACCAACGATTGTAGCTGCATCTTCAATTTTCTTCACTTCCCACCCTTCAGGAATCCATTTCCCCAAGACCTCATTAAACAAAAAAGAATCAGGAAATAATTGAGCAAGTTCAGAGTTGGTATGCAACAACTTTTTACCCTCAGCTACCAAGGAACGTTTCTTCGCTAAAATTTGTAATTCTTCTGGAATATTCTCCCGATAGCTATCGGGACCAGCGGCAAACGCATTATCTATTACAGGATCAAAATCTTCAAACCAAGATTTAAAAAGAGCTTGCGCCATTTCTTCCAGTGTTTGGTTCATCTTACGGTTGAGCTCTATTTTATCGTCTAAATCTCCGAGGATTTTGGCTATTGCTTTTTGTTCTGGGAGGGGAGGGAGGTTGATAGGGAAGTTTTTTAAGGCTGTGAAATTGAAGACAGGCTGAACAGATGAAGTACTTTCTAATTCAATCTTCTTTCTTGTTTTAGTCCATGAAAAATAATAATATACGAAATCAGAATGTGCTTTTTCTGAATCAGGTTCAATCATCATAGAATTAGTTGAAAGCAAAAATTCTTTTTCATTTTGATAAGGAGTCACAATCCCAACTTTTCCAATGGTTCCTACTTTTGGAAATACCAAAGCACTTGTTGTGACTTGATGTTTGGGTAACGAATCGAACTTTTCCTGAGTAATAAACCTTAAGTCATTCCATTTCATTGTTCTACCGCTGATATTTTTTCCTTGAATTACAACTTTCCCAGTAGAAACATAATCTTTTGTTTTTAAATTAGCGCCGAAAGGAGCGTCTCCCATTTTAGAACAAATGTCTTTAACCTTATAATTTCTCCACTCACTCATACCTTAAAACCTTTAAATTCACTATAATTCATTAGATTGATCATTATTATTGAGTTTAGCTACCGATTGATTGTCTAGTAAAAGCTTCATTTGATAAATTGCTATTTCATTCAGTTTAATCAATCGGTTTTCTTGATTTAAGCCTTCATTAATGAAAACAGCATTTATATTTTCTAGATTAGATAAACAAACAAGTTGTGTAATATTCGCATAATCCCTAATGTTTCCTTTTTTTTTAGGGTTAGAATCTCTCCATGATTTAGCTGTTTCACCAAATAAAGCAAGGTTTAGAATATCAGCCTCGTTAGCATATACAAAATTTACGTTTTGGGTATCTATTAATTGCGGAATGATGGTTTGTTTTATTGCATCTGTATGGATTTGGTAATTAATTTTACTTAGCTGTCGCTTAACATTCCATTCTAAATTATCGTGTTCTTTTTCTTTTAGTCGTTGAAATTCTTTAATTAAATAGATTTTAAACTCTGCACTAATCCACATTCCAAATTCGAAGGCGATATCTTTATGGGCATAAGTTCCTCCGTATCTCCCTGCTTTTGCTTGTAAACCAATAGCATTTGTTTTTGCAACCCATTCTTTCACACTAATTTTATAACTGTTTAGTCCTGCCTGACTTTTAATTATGGCGAATTCGCCATAATTAAAATTGGGGTTATGAATCTTTTCCCAGATTCCAATATACTCTATGGTATTTCTATTTCGTAACCAGTCAGAAATAAAAAAATCACCATCTTTTGATTTCAACATATCCGTAAGAGATATATAATCTTCTGAGTTAATTTTTAATACCCTTATCTCACTTCCTTTTACTTGAATGGTTTGTTTACTACTCATATCCCAAAACCTTTAAGTTTTCCCGAATAGCTTTGTCTAATTGTTTACCTTCAGCCATTTGCTTGTATAGAGTTTTGCTCAAATCCGTCATTTTATCCTCAAAAGGAATTCCATCATCTTCTTCGTCTTCAACACCAACATATCTCCCTGGAGTTAACACATAATCGTTCTTTTGAATTTCTTCTATCGTACCAGATTTACAATAGCCTGCCACATCTTCGTAGTTTCCATCTTTACTTTCTCCTCGCCAAGCGTGATAGGTACGTGTTATTTCGGCAATGTCTTCATTTGTTAATTCCTTGTGCGTTCGGTCTACCATCGAGCCCATGTTTCGAGCATCAATGAATAGCGTCTCTCCTTGGCGATTTCTATGTTCTCGTCCTTGTCCAGCTTGTTCGGCAGACATGGCTTTCTTGTTTTTTGTCAAGAACCAAATACACACTGGAATTTGAGTGGTGTAAAACAATTGTCCTGGCAGTGCAATCATGCAGTCCACCATATCGTTTTCAATCAATTGTTTCCGAATTTCACCTTCCCCTGAAGTATTGGAACTCATGGAACCATTTGCCAAGACAAATCCAGCCGTTCCGTTTTCAGACAACTTACTTAGCATGTGTAAAATCCAAGCATAATTGGCATTTCCTGCGGGAGGTGTTGTATATCCTGCCCAACGAGGATCATCTATTAATTCATTCGCTTCTCGCCATTGACTTTGGTTAAAAGGAGGATTCGCCATGATGTAATCCGCCTTCAAATCGGGGTGTTGATCTTTGAAAAAGGTATCAGCAGGTACATCTCCCATATTCGCGGAAATACCACGAATAGCCATGTTCATTTTTGCTAGCTTGTACGTTGTCGCTGTGTATTCTTGTCCGTAAACGGCAATATCTTGCGTACTTCCTTGATGGCTTTGCACAAACTTAATGGATTGTACAAACATTCCACCCGAACCACAAGCAGGATCGTAAATCTTTCCTTTATACGGTTCCAACATTTCCGCAATCAGGTTAACGATGCTTTTTGGTGTATAAAATTCACCACCACCTTTTCCTTCCGCAGCGGCAAATCGTCCAAAGAAGTATTCGTAAATACGTCCTACAATGTCATTCTCTTTGTCTCCAATCGTATCAATGTTATTGACCGTATCTAGTAAGGCAGATAGTTTACTTGGGTCAAGGTTCAAACGGGAGAAGTAATTATCAGGCAAAGCCCCTTTTAAACTCGGGTTGTTCTTCTCAATATTGTGAAGTGCTGTGTCAATTTTTAAGGCAATGTCGTCTTGCTTGGCATTGTCCATAATATAAGACCAACGCGATTCTTCAATCAAGAAAAAGATGTTACTCATGTTGTAGAACTCTTTCATGTCGAGGTATTTTTCTTTTCCCTCAGCAATCAATTCTTTTCTTCGCTCTTCAAATTTGTCGGATGTAAATTTCAGGAAAATAAGCCCTAAAACTACGTGTTTGTATTCGGATGATTCTACTGTTCCTCTTAATTTATTGGCTGAATCCCAAAGAGATTCTTCCATTGATTTTGTAAGTTGTTTTGCCATGTTAGCTTAATTCAAATGCACTTTAAATATATTCTATAAATATAGGATTTATTAAATAAAAATAAATTAAATTCCATTAGAAAATAAGAGTTATTATAATAGAGTTTTGAATGGTTTGGTTCATTTTTTATTAGAATTATCCATCAACCAAATCAAAATTAGAGAGGAATACATAGATGAAATAATTTATTATTAGTTTTATGAAACAATTCAAACTTTCTAACTTTAAATTTAATGTTTCAATTCATTAAACCAATTATTTTTTATGTAAGCGTTTTTATGGATACTATTGAATTAAGATGTGTAAGCCTGAATAAGATAATTACAAAAGAAAACTAAGTAAATGGATATTAATAAATTATCATCATTTTGGGAGAATTATAAAATATACTTCAAGAATCCTCCGACTAAACATCAAGAAAAGTACAAATGGCCAGTACTCAAACAAGTTTCTGATAAATGGGATTGGACAAAAGAAGATAAGGCTCAAATGTTTAGAGATGCATTTACAATCAAGGGGTATAATAATCTTTGGTCTAGTGGTAATTTCTATCCAGTAGATCATACGAATTGGATGTTTGAACAGTTTTTAGAAGAAACAATTGAAGTATTTAACTTGCTTTTCGATGAATCAAAAGAACTTGAATTACGAATAGATGGTTTCATTAAATATTATGATTTAAAACTCCCAATTTTACAACAGGCATTACCAGATAAAAAAATCCAAAACCACTATCATAATGATAGACGAGCAATTGCTTTGTATTTGTTTTTACAATACCCTGAAAAATATTTTTTGTATAAGTTTGGTATGGTTCAAGGTTTTGCGCAAAAAGCAGAAATATCAAAATTCATTAAGGGAAGAAAAGAAAATTTGTTTCGATTTTTCACAATTTCCAATGAGGTATTAACATTTATTAAAAAAGATTCTGAATTTTTAGAGGAGTATGGAACATTTTGTGATTTGCCTGAGAATTATTCAGATGATTCGTTACATTTATTAGTTCAAGATTTTATCTATTCAGTAGCCAATCATTTTACTATTGTTGATAGTTCTACTTATTCAAATGTTTGGCTTTATTCTCCTGGTGAACAAGCTTATTTATGGGATGACTTTTATAAAGAAAAAGTTATGGCGTTAGGCTGGGATTTCTTAGGTGATTTGGAAAACTATGAAAGTAAACAAGAACTAAATAAAGCATTTCAAGATAATAATAATGAAGATGCCAATTATACGAATAACATTTTAGCAAATTTTCAGTTCTCTTCAGAAATGGAAATGAATGATTTAGTTATAGTTGTGAAAGGGAAAAGTGAATTTTTAGGTTTAGGAAAAGTTCAGTCTGCATATTATTTCGATGAAAATGTAGAGGAATATAAATCAAGAAGAAAAGTGGATTGGATAAAAAAAGGGAATTGGAAAAACTCAATATTTGACCCACCGATTAAAACTTTAACTAAACTAACGAAAAAAGAAACGATAGAACAAATTTTTGATTTGCTTCAAGTTTCAGATGCTAATCCAATTAAAACTAAAAACGCGGAATTTATGCCACTTAATCAAATTTTATACGGACCTCCAGGAACAGGGAAGACTTTTAATACTGTTAATTTAGCGTTAGATATTTTAGGTGAAGATACCTCAAACCTTACAAGAGGTCAAATAAAAAATAAATATGATGAATTTGTAAATGAGGGACAAATTGTATTTACCACTTTTCATCAAAGTATGTCTTATGAAGACTTTATTGAAGGAATTAAGCCCTTAAAACCTATTCAAAAATCTGATCCAATTCAATATGATGTTCAAGATGGTTTGTTTAAAATTATCTGTGAAAGTTGTTTAGATTCAATAAAAGAGTATTTAGAATCAAAATCAAATTATATTGAAAGTGAAGATGCTTTAACTTTTGAAGAAAAATACAAATTATTTGTACAAGCAATAATTAGCAAAAAAATACAGGTTCAAACTAAAACAGGATTACCAGTAGAGTTAACAAAGGTATCAGGTAATGGTAATATGCGTTTAACAACCGGTACAGGAACTTTGGGGTATATAATTTCGATTAAACGACTAAAAAAATTAGTGACTGCTTTCCCAAACCCTGAAATAATAACAAATGTTCATGATGAAATTAGAACTGTAATAGGAGGTAGTCATGCAAGTCTATATTATGCTGCTCTTAAATCTTTTATCGATTTTGAAAAAGAGATTACATCAACAATAAAAATAGAAGGGAAGGAAATAGATATTAATAACATTCAACTTTCAAAAGAAGATTTAAAAGAAATCCCCAAATTTGTTTTTATAATTGATGAAATCAATAGAGGAAATGTTTCATCTATTTTCGGAGAGTTAATTACTTTAATTGAAGAAGATAAAAGGCTAGGTTCTGATAACGCTCTATTTGTAGATTTACCTTATTCTAAAGAAAAGTTTTGCGTTCCACCAAATCTTCATATTATAGGAACAATGAATACAGCCGATCGTTCGGTAGAAGCATTAGATACCGCCTTACGAAGACGTTTTTCATTTGTGGAGATGTTACCAGATCCATCAAAACTTGTTAGTGAAAATAATCAGCCATTAGTTGTGAATGATATAAATCTTCAAGATTTACTACATACTATTAACAAGCGAATTGAATTTTTAGTAGATAGAGACCACACAATAGGTCATGCATTTTTTATAGGTTTAGATTCAATCTCTGCTTTAAAATCAACTTTCAAAAATAAAATCATTCCTCTCTTACAGGAGTATTTTTATGGTAATTACTATAACATTGAATTGGTTTTAGGTTCAGGGTTTTTCAATAAAAAAGAGAAGTCAAAAGTGAAATTCGCATTGGAAAATGCAGAGATAGATTCAGATGGATTTATTTACGAGTTTAAAGATTTTGATTCGCTCAATGATGATGAATTTATTAAACTTTTGAATGATGTTAAGATAGAACCGTATACAAAACAAGTATGAAACCAATTACACGTTTTGAACACGAAAAACTAAACATTGGTCAGGAAGGCTTCACCAAACAACATTGGGATGCATTTGTGAAATACAATGAGTTGCACAATAATCAATTTTTTGATGTATTGTACAACGGTATTCGTTTCAATCAATACGTTGGGATTATTCAAGTTGGAAATTTTGCTGTTGAAATAAATCCAAAAGCAGATAAGTACGATTCAACTGAAAAGTGGCAAGATGTGCTGCTTCCTATGTTAAAAGCATGCGGAAGAATAAAAGCGAAATCTGCTGATGCTGCTAATTTAAAAAAGCAAAATCTAAATTTACTCGAGGTTTATTTTGAGTATTATTTAAGAGAAATCGACCTATTGATTCATTCAGGATTGGTTAAGAAATACCGTAAAGAAACAAGTAATGTTAAAGCATTAAAAGGAAAATTAGATTTTGCAGGAAACATTCGTCATAACCTCGTTCATAAAGAACGGTTTTATACTTCACATCAAGTGTACGATGTCAATCATAAAATTCATCAAATATTAAATGTTGCTTTAGAAATTGTAGATAAATTTTCTTCAAATTCTAGAATAAATGATGTTTGTAAACGTGTGCGAATGAGTTTTCCAGAAGTGGCTAAAATAAATGTTAATGAACAAATTTTAAATGGAATTGTTTTAGATAGAAAAACAGCACCTTATGAACGTGCACTAGAATTGGCTAAATTTATTATTCTTAACTATTCACCAGACATTAAGGGAGGGAATCAAAAGATGATTGCTTTGCTTTTTGACATGAATCAGTTATGGGAAGAGTATGTATATGTAAAATTGAGAAAAGAAATCCATTCAGAAAATTCAGAATTTAACGGCTATACAATTCAAGCTCAACATTCGAAAGGCTTTTGGGGGAATAATTCACTTCAACCAGATATAGTTTTAAAAAAGGGGGATGAAACTTATGTTATCGATACTAAATGGAAAATCCCAGGTAATTCAGCATCTGTGGAAGATTTACGTCAGATGTATGCATATGCTCGTTTTTGGAATGCGGAAAAAGTAATGTTATTGTATCCTGGTGATCGAGAGCACTCTGGTTTTCGGGCATATAAAAATCGAGAACATGATGCTATTCTTCATGAATGCATGATGGGATTTGTTTCTGTTTTGAATAAAGAAGCAGCCATAACTAATAATAAGTTAAATCAAAATATAGCTATTCAAGTTTTAAATATGATTACACCTGACTAACGATTTTAATAGCATTAAATTCTTCAATACATTTCAAATCATCGATTTAGTTTTGATTTGAATTTGACCAGCTTTCCATATAAGCTTCAACTTTTTCAATTGCAAAATCTATCATTGCTTCATCATCTGAAATGCCATGCCGCCTTTTTATATCTACTAAAGCTGATGCATATTTTTCTGCATAAACACGTGCGTAATCCTCACTTTTATTATCGCTTATCGCTTTGTCAAATGCAAAAGCGTATTCTTCACAATATATTTCATGATATTCTTCCATTGACATTAAATCTGCATAGTGATGAGCGTAAACTTCAGATTTCCCTTTATTTAGTTCGCTTTTATATAGTAAAGAATAGTTTTTTGCAGTTTCAATTCTAGTATATGGATTCGAAGAAACTTCAAATAAAAACATATAATGTTTTTCAAAAAATTCATCTCCACCTAATGATTTAGTATAGATAAGTAAATCTTTTTTAGCTAATTCGGGGTTGTTTCTTTCAATATCATCATAAACATATGAAATGGCACTTGCACCTTCATTTACTGTACTAGCCATTTCATGCGCCCACTCTTCAGAATGTCCTTTATCTATTAGTTCTAAGTATGATTTAATATATCCATTTGTACACCATAAAGCACTTGCCTGTACAGAATCACCTTCTTCAAAATCATCGTCTTCAAAATTTTTATAGTCTTCATATAATTCATCATAACAATGTTTATAATGCTTTAAAAATTTAGAAAAGTATTTTTCATTTATTCCAGCTAGTTTAAATATAGATATTAATTCTTCCTCGCTATGTGATACTTTTTTATTCATATTTAGTTTAATGTTGGTTGAAGTTTTTTGTTATTAATTAAATTAAAATAATCGTATGTAAAATTAAGATTATAATAGCTTATTTATATTTTTTTTAAAGTTAATGAATCAAGACAGTAAACAGTCATTGATTTCACCAAAACATCCTCAGAAATAATCTTTAATTTTTCATTCTTGTATAATAGAAGGGATTCAATACCTTTTATGATTTTATTGGGGCTATTTACGATTTCAAATTGAAGTAGGTTAATATCAAAAGTATTAGTGTTTATCTGATGTTTCGAAAAATGTCCAATTTCATGTTGCAGGAGAAGTAAGGTTTTGAATCCGGGTATATTCGGGAAATCTAATTCAGAAGTATTAGTATTATATAATTTAAAAAGATTGGTTTGATTCAATAAATCTATACTTGGGATTTTCAATAAAATCTTGTTTTGTTTTTTTATTTCCAGTCTGTTTGAATAATTTAAAAGAAATACATTCTTATCACTTTCTTTCGATAATTCACTCCAGTGTGAGTAACCAAAATGAGATAGAAAGTCGAAATCAAATAACATCATTTCCCATTCTAAATTGTGTCGTTTTTTAATCTTTTCAAATTCATAGAATTGTTCATTAGGAATATTACAAACCCAATAGCGTAAACTTTCACCGAAAAGATTAATAATGATAGACATTGAGTTTATTATTTAAAGGCTAAAGTATTCATTTAGGAAGTCAAAAAGTGTCGTTTGGATGTACTCTAAAAATTAGCTCAAAATAAATCTTAAAATAAACGTCACACTTTGTCTTCCTTCTGCTTTAGTTTTGATAAAAAATTAAAGCAGTAGGAAACAAAATATTACAATTACAGCAGATTCTTTCACAGATTATTACCAAGACCTAAAACACAATCAATTGGCGGATATACTTTCTATAAAGTCTATATCTGAAATACTAGGGGAGATGGTTACCTTAAAATCATCTCCTATTTTAAATATAGTAAAACATCCCCATTCACTAGAGTTAGAATTTTCAGATTTTAGAATAGTAATCGTTCTATATATAGGATTTGAACACGAAGAATATTTAAAGTTTAAATTGGTTGAAAATGTATTTTTCATCTGTATGGATGAAATAATGAATGATATTATTGAATTCAGAAGTATTCCTTTACAATTTATTCACTCAAAAGATTTTCAAGAAAAAGTAAAAGAGAAAAAGCCTACTTCCATGCCTGAGGTTTTGGAGTTGATAGGGGAGTATTCGGAGAAATAGAATTATATTGATAGTCCTATATTAGGACTATCATTTTAAAAACTACCCCTCAATCCACATCATTTTAAGCTCTGTAATTGCTCTTGTTTCAATGAAAAACTTATCGCTAGGAAGAATGAATTCAATTTTCCCTTCTTCATCTTTTATTAAAATAGAATTATAAAGCACTTCAACTTGACCTTCGATATTAAAACCTTTAAGAGGTATTTTCTTACTATTTGACACAAGCTCAACTATAGGGGTGGCATCAATTTCATAAAGACCTGTAAAGACATGCTTTTTTTCTAATTGAAAGCGAGTATTCAATTGTCTTTCAAATTGATGTTGAGAATAAAATTCATTTTTAAACACATTATCTGGTGAATTTAATTTAATTAGAAGTTTGTCGATGACTAATCTTATATAAGGTGCATCTATTTTTTCTAGATATAAAATATGCCAAGGGTATTGTCTATCTAGTTTATCAAAAGCTTCTTCAAAAGAGTTAAATTCATTGGTATAAGCAATATCTAATCCTGACTCAGAAAAATCAGTTTCATTATGGTCGTAAATATAAACTGTTTTATCTTTTCTTTCTTCTCTGTGAATAGCAATTGAGCCACCTTCTCCACCTATTTCAAATACTATTTCTTTTTTCATTTTTTTTAGTTTAATGTGTTAATGAATGGTTAAAATCAATTATTACATATCGCGATATATGATATTTCTATAATTGAAATTTAAAGTCATATATGATTCTATCTGGGTCAATTATTAGTTCTATCATTTTAAAAAATGTTTCGTAAACATCTGGATATTCATTTGAACCTTTACTTTCATGAATTTTATTTTCAAACAGTCGTTTCATACTCCACTGTGTTCCATCTAAGACTTCTAAATTAACATATCTTTTTCTCCATTTAGAAGTTGTAATAAATAATTCAATTTCTTTTTTTAAATCTTTAGTTAAAATGTAAACTTCTTGAGGGACAATGTTTTTAGAGGAGTAGAAAAAATCATATTCATCAATTTGACAAGTGAAATTATTCCGAATTAAAATTCCATCTTTATATCTAATGTCTTCACTAGAAGAACTATATCCGCCAGAGTTATAATGAAAACCTTTTGTTCTTTTTGTGCGACCTTTTAATTCTAAGAAATCATCTTTTAATAAAGCGTTAATCTTTTCTGCTAAATTATAAGTTTGTTCTTTATTATCAAGAATGTTTGTTGAAATATAATCATGAATATTTTCTTCAAAATTCGATATTAAATCCTCTGAAAGTATACCTAAACCATTAGGATAATAATTAATACAACAACTCGTACAAGCCCAAATTGGATCATTAAAGGATATTACACACCCTCCCAATACAACTTCTTTGTTGTCAATTTTATTTTTTAATTTATGATAATCTGGCATTCCATATAACCATTTTGCCATAGGTTGATTGCAAACAAGACACTTTTTTCTATTCATTTTTTTGATTAAATCTCAAATTTAAGCGCTTAGAACATAATCTATTTATGTTTAAATTTGGTTAAGCATTAATTCTGAAGTATTTGTTCGATTTTTTCTTCAACAATTACTATTCTTTCATCTAACATAAGGGGATGAATATGAGATACTAATACTTCCTTTAATATTCCTTTATTTATTATAATTTGCAATTGCTCTCGTATAAATAACAATATACTAGGTTCACCTTCAGTTATTTCAGAAACAATGTCGATTCGATTGTCTAAAACATAAATAATGTCTTCTATATCGTGACTTGTTCTGTAATCATTACCTCTATTTTTAAACGCTTCAAATTTTGTCGCTAGATAACATGGAGCAGAAAGTATTTTTATCTCTTGATCTT
>Ga0228634_1000290_pt1 | contig 41969 bp, 42 predicted proteins | sample 42DmetaG_FD_190063 | JGI IMG/M metagenome (GOLD analysis project Ga0228634, IMG submission 190063) | Seawater microbial communities from Monterey Bay, California, United States - 42D | ecosystem: Environmental > Aquatic > Marine > Coastal | place: USA: California | collected 2016-09-27 | reverse complement strand
GAATTAAATAAAATTTATGATACTATCTATTTTGATAATAAGAATGGTAGTTTGGTTGAATTAGATGTATCTTCAAGTTACGTATCAACCCCTGGTACACCAGCAGTACCTGCAGTAGCAGCAGTAGCGGCAACGGGGACAACGGCAGCAGTTCCTGCAGTAGCAGCAGTTCCTGCAGTAGCAGGAACAAATAATGCAAACACAAATACCAATGAGATAAAAAAATTACACATTCTTACACGTGGTGCTACATCTACATCAACATATGACATACAAGATGCGAATACTGTAATATCTCCTGTACCAGCAACAAGTATGGAGAATTCCATGGTATCCGCTATATACAATACGGTTGGTACAAACTCAGGAAATAGTTACAATGTAATTGTACTACCATGGCATACAAATACTTACCTGCATGTTATGGAAACATCTCCTGGTTCAGCAGCAACAACAAACCCAGTATCAAGTGCAGGAAAGCCAAAAAATATGGTTACTGCTGCACTTACATATGCAACATCTCATATGGAATACTTATATAATCATTATGTAGCAGACCCTGCCAACTCAAGTGATACAGATAATGCAACATCAAAACAAAAAGAGGAAAGAACTTTTAATATAGAAAACTCTTATGTAGATAATGATGCAAATAACAATAAGATGGTACAAGAACCTATGTATAATACAACCCGTAAAGTATATCAATTAAGTGAGTTTGTGAAATATGATATTAGCAATGCAAGTCTATTAGTATCTTCTGGAGAAGGTTCAAATAAACAAATAAAGATATGTAAGAGAGGTGGAAATACAGAAACATTATCTAACCCAAATTCAACTGGTGAAAATACCCATGGAAATGATGATAGTGTAGCAAATACAAGTTTTGTTCCTCGCATTATCCATGATATGTGTGGTCAAAATATGATATTGTATATTGAAAATGCAAAGAAAACATTGGTAGCATTAGTAAATAAAAATAGTGATGGTGATATGACTTTACGTAATGTAAAGAGATTTACAGAACAAGGTGTAGACACAGCACAACCTGATGCAGGTGGAGACTCTGACACTGATAGTGAAGAAACAGATAGTAACCGAGAATCAAGAAATGATTATTATGATAGCATATTTAATGGTAATAGAGATGGAGTAGATAGCAGTGCATTAGATAGATATATGTTAAAAACTCAAATAGTACCACCAGTATGCCCTGCTTGTCCATCATGTAATTACAATGCAGGTACATGTAACTCATGTGGTGGAAATGGCGGTTCTGGAACACAAGACGCAAGTGGTAAAAGTGTAGTAAAGGATGAACCAAAGAAAGCTCCAGTTAAAGATGCAGTGGGTGCAGTAGGAGATGTAGCATCTGGAGCAGTGGGTGCAGTAGGAGATGTAGCATCTGGAGCAGTGGGTGCAGTAGGTGATGTAGCATCTGGAACCGTAGGTGCAGCAGGTGATGTAGCAACTGGAGCAGTGGGTGCAGCAGGTGACGTAGCAACTGGAGCAGTAGGTGCCGCAAGTAATGTAGCAACAGGCGTATTGGGTGCAGTTGGAAATGCAGCAAGTGGTGCAATTGACGCGGTAGGAAATGTTGTAGGTAGTACAGTAAATGCGGCCGGTCAAGTGGTACCCGACGAACAACGAAGTGCAGGTACAACAAATACTGTATTGGGTCAACAAGTACAACAAGGTCCCATCACAGGAAATACCGGTATGACTGATCCTTATTCTTACTATGGTAGATTACCATCAAAACCGAATGGTGATTATATTCCCAGAACCGCAGATTTCAGTAATTTTTCGCGTTAATAAATATATTTGAATAATTTTATGATACATAATATTATTCGTTTGAATGAAGTTAAATGATTATATCATATATATAATAATATAAATGGAAAAGATAAATACGAATGTAATTTTTAATAGACAAGATATTTTTCGTGAAATAAGAGAACATTTGATAAATTTCGACGAACGTATAAAGAATATAAATTATAAGAAAGGTATATACATATATGGTACTCCAGGTTGTGGAAAAACCGAATTTATTAATAGGTTATTAAAAGAATTAGATTATGATATGGTAAAATATGATGCAGGTGATGTTAGAAATAAATCATCAATTGATACAATAACCAGCCATAACGTATCAAACCGAAATGTGTTAGATATGTTTACAAAAAAAGTTCGTAAAATAGCAATAGTAATGGACGAAATAGACGGAATGAATAATGGAGATAAAGGCGGTATAACGGCTTTAATAAAATTAATTCGGCAGAAAAAAACAAAAAAGCAACGATTAGAGAACACATGTTCACACCCAATAATTTGTATAGGAAATTATTACATAGACAAGAAGATAAAGGAATTGATGAAAGTATGTAATGTGTTTGAAATAAAAACGCCTACGCATACTCAAGTAAATACAATATTAACTCATGTAATTCCAGATTATACCGATATGAATAGAGATGATATAAATGAAGTACTCATGTATATTCAAGGCGATTTACGTAAATTGCGATTTGTATGTGAATCTGTAGTAAGACAACCAAGTATTTTAAAAAATGGAAGATTAATGGAATTATTTCGTACAAAATTATACGACGAAGATTCAAAGAAGATAACCCAATCCTTAATTATGAAAAATGTAACATTTAAAGACCATGAGCATTTTATGAATGAGACAGATAGAACAATTGTAGCGTTATTATGGCATGAAAATTTGGTAGATGTATTATCAAAAGTAGATGTGAAAATAACGTTTCCTTTGTATTATAAGATCTTAACACATATATGTATAGCAGATTACATAGATCGTATTACCTTTCAAAAACAAATATGGCAATTTAATGAAATGAGTTCGCTAATAAAAACATTTTATAATAATAAAATTTACCATGATACGATTACGGATAATAGTATAAAACAGTTACCAGAGATAAGATTTACAAAAGTATTAACAAAATATTCAACAGAATATAATAATATGTTATTTATTTATAATTTAACCCAAAGTTTGAATTTGGATAAAAAGGATATAATATCATTGTTTCAAGAATTGCGACTTTATTATGGATATGATTTGCTTACAAATGTGGAACATGTAAATGCGATAGAACAAATATTTGAATCATATGGTTTATCCAAATTAGATATAAAACGTATATACAGATATTTAGATCGTACCGTAAAAAAGGATACATTAATAGTACAAGACGATGAATTGGATTTAGAATAGGATATATATTACATAATTGTATGTAATATATAAAGATAATGAAAGCAATTATGGTATTAATTTTTTTGTTTCAATAAGAGAATTCTCCATAGTTATAATAACATTATGTAAATGATTGTACGCATTTTGTATTTGAGAATTTTGTTGCATTAAAGTTTCATTTTTCTGTTGTAATTGTTTTATAAATTGTACAACTTGTTGGTGATTTAATTCTATAGGAGGCTGTCCATTTCCCTGTTGTAACATAATAGGACCATTTTGTATTTTCTCAACAGCTTCGGCACGTTCCTTCTTTATTTTTGTAATCTGGGTTAATACATCGGGCTTCATCTTAGGTAATCCAGGTTCATAATTATCTAATAATTTATCAATGTCTTCTAAAAAGAATTTTTTAATTGGGGATTCATGGGTTTGTCGAATAAACATATCAACCGTTTTGGGTGATTCTTTAAAATAATCAGGATGAGATGTTTTAAACATTTCACGTTTATCAAAAGTATTATGTTCATGTGAAAACACCAAAATCGTTTTTAATGGGTCAAACTGAACAAATGGAACAGTATATCCTTTAAGAAATTCACGTTCTTCAGCCAAAGCTGCAGTGTCATTATATTTGGTATCTTCCAACAACTTTGTTTTAAATGCAAATGTGCCAGCAGTAGCATGATTTGGTCCATATGGCCCAGCTTGAATCATTTTATTCATGGTTTTAAAATATAAATAAATTTCACTGGTTCCACCGCACATAACTTTGTCATCTTTGAGTAACATTTCAACAGAATGAGATACACGTTCGGGTGGATAATAATCATCGTCATCCATATAAACAATAATAGAACCCTTAACATGTTTATGCATATAGTTTCGTTTTGCTCCTAACGCTATTTTTTTGTCAAGTTCAAAGTACCTGATTTGTGGAATATTAGAAGTTTCAATTAAGTCCTTAATTTTATCGGTTCCATCATCAACAATAATCCATTCCATACGATTTTTGGGATAATCTTGATTCTTAAAACATTCAAACATAGTTTCTATAAACGGACGACGGTTGAATGTGGGTGTACATATAGAAACAAAAGGATATTTTTTGTTATATGCGGTTTTATTTTTATTCTTCTTATTTGTCATATATAAAGTGTAAGTGGATATATTTATATTTATATGTACGTAATTAATTTGTTATAAATAAATAGACTTATAACAAAAATATAGTTTTACAAATTTTAAGTATGGAGATGTTCGTGTATCAAAGATGCATCACTTTATTACCCATGTACAGGAGAATCATCCGTTTTTGTTGATTCATTTAATTTATAATATCTAATAACACTGGTATATACCATAACTAAACAAGCAATAGTTGTAAGAGCGGCGAAGAAATTTAAAGGAAGTTTATTAGGAGCAATAGAAGACATATTTATTGCGAGTGAAACGGTTATACATCCCAGCATAATAGTGTAAATAATTTTGAGTAAATGTTCTTTAAAATAATCTAAAAAATTAAAAATCATAGTTAATAATGCGTATAATAATCCTAATAAAGTATTGGAGTTACATAAATCTTCTTCTTCAAAACCCGCCTTAGAATAACGAATATGTTTATCAATCTCATCTATAGATTTCATACTGAAAAGAACGTCGTTAACCTTCCAGTTACCCAAAGTAAGTCTTGAAAAGAAAGACATATATATTAAATATAATCCAGAACCAATAGCCCCGGCTGGAATACAACAAACTAGTATTATTATAAGATGTAAAAAGTGATAAATAGCCATCCCTAACATTACCCATATGTTCGTAGGTGTACCTCCCGAAATCGCTGCACCTAACCCTTCCATATCATCAGATATTACCGGTTTTTTCATTAGAGAACCTATAAATAAACCGATTATAACTATGAACATAGTCCAAAGTGCAGCATTATCTGGCATTTTATTCAGGCCAACTGCATTGAATAGGTCATCAAAGAAATTTTTAAATGTTATTGCAAAATATTTGGTACAATATAAACAAATGAAATATAAAAATAAAAAGTTACAAGTGCCATTAAGTATTCCGGATGTGTTGGGTAAAATATCTACTAATAACCAGTTTAACTGTTCAGGAAACCAAAACGCAAACTCAAAAAACCATAAAAAAATTGTGATAAATGTGCTTTCTTCTTTAGTTTTTATATTTGTACAGTATTCCCTGAGTGCGGCTGCAGAAAACGAGGGTATATCAATACCATTATCTTTAGCGAAATAAATAGCAAAGTACCAATTATAAACCATAATAGAACTTATAAATGCACATTCTAACCATACAATAGAGTTTCGTACTAACTTAATATCATTCTCTCTGGCAGCTGACTCTTTATTATAAGTGTCATTTTCGCTAACAAGAAGTTCAGCCAAATACGTGTTATAGTAATTGATATACGCATATACGCGAGAGACAATATCACTTTTACCATCCGTACTTAGAATGGTTCGGCGTTTTATCTTTTTTGGTTTTTCACCTCCCTCGTATTCATGGTCTTCAAATTCATGGGCTCCTTCAACAATGGGTTTATCTCTATTGAATATAAGATTTTTAATATATTGAAGTGTATATGTAGGTTTTTTATCATTTATAGTATTATCAGTATCCGGTTGCGGAGGAATGTCATTTGTTAAAACATCAAGTTCTTTTACTTTCTTATAATTATTCTTCATTTTCTTTTTTTTTATTTTTTTTAACTTATGAATCATATGTTCACTTTGAAAATCACGAATATCTGCATTATTGTTATTGCTAAAAGACCTATTTAAATCAGGTTTTTTATCTACATTTTTCATATTGTTTTGATTTTCTATAATATCTATGTTATCAATATTATTTCCCATAAGGTGTTGTCGTATATATAATAACAATTATATATATTCTGTTATTTTTTACTCAAATATGAAATATATGCTTTAAAAATCAAAAATAAAACAGTTGCTATATAACGAAAAGTGCAGTATTATCTTGAATATAACATGCCACAATTTCCACCAATAAAAGATAAAATATTATAACGTTCTTCGTATAATGTCAAATTATAATTGTATTCAAATAATCGCCAATTAGATTTACGAACCCCGATGGGTTCCCCAAATTCAGCATCACATATAATATCGTAACTGGAATTTACATAATCAATAGAGGGAGAATATGTATTAATTTCTAGTTCAATTGTTTTGAATTTACTTAGGTTGATTGCACCAGTAGGTTGATATTCATGTGGACTTGTATTTAAACAGAAATTATAACAATATAACCCTTCTTTCGCTGCTCCTCCAGTGCGTGTATATTTTTCAACAAAGTCATAAACACCTCGGGTTAATGTATTTTCTCTATAAGCTCCATCTAATAAAATACCCATAGTTTCTAAAATATCTTTACGGTTTTCATTATGATAAACACCCGTAATTGCGATACCACTATTTGTAATATTATTAACTCCTGGATGAATACCAATACCATACGATAAATCATATTCCGTACCAAGTAACGGTTCATTAGGTGCTAATGTGATATTAGACGGTAATTTATCATATGGCCAGTTGGTATAATTGCTCCATTCATTACGTAAATTTACGTCATTGCGTTGTAAAAACCACATCCAACTGGAAACCATACCATTTGAATTGACTTTAATACGTTTAGAGCCAGTAACATTTTCATATTTGTGTTCAAACACATCCTTCACAAGATACACATGGTCATCTTTAGCAAAAACTTGTGTTTCTTCTTTAGATAAAAAGCAATATGTGGATAATAAATGAATATCAGCGTTCCAAGTTGATACTTGATTATCATAATCAGTTGCATCAATAAATCCGGTAGGAGGTGTTTGTAAGAATCGGTATGGTTGAAACCGATTTTGATTGAAATCGGGTTGTACATAAGGATAATTATACTCAACATCAAAAACATCTCGTACTTGAAATAGTTCTTGAATGGGTCTCATAGTAACTGAGACAACTAATTCATTGTATTGTAGTGCAACTAATGGAAAAGCACATGTACTGTTTAATGTAAACCAAGTATTAATAGGTATATAAAGGTCACGTCCTCGTATGGATGGTTCAGCTCCATTAAGGTCAGGTGTGAATGATGCGGATGGATATGTATTACTGCGTCCATGAGCATATGCAGGGTCATTTAATTCAGTAATATTACCAGTCATATTGTTAAATAATTCCTTTTTTTCAGCAGAAAAATCACGGTCAACCATTGCTGCCATATATTCACCAGTATATCGTTGTAACGTTAAAGACCCACAAGTAATAGTAACTTCTTTAATCATGTGAGTTCCAATATTTTTAATCCATTTAAATTCATACGGAGCCCATTTATAACCAGTATCTTGCGTAGGAGGATAAATTGGACTCCATATATCAGGTAATGCAACAACAATATAGGTGTCCATCAATAAATCAGCATAACGTGGAATTTTAAACGTAAATGTAGACTGTTCTGCCTTTCGTAAATCTCGTTGTCCATCATAATCAATTCTAAATTTTTGTAGACCAAAGTTACTGTACTTTGCATAGGTAGCTTTGAAAAATGTTTTACAAGGGTCGCCTGTTAAAAAAATATTATTTGCACCGACCGCAACTATATTTAGTAATCCACCTGCCATTGAATAAGTTATATACTATATTTTTATTATATTTGTTTATATATACATAAAATATAAAGATGATTAATAATTTCCATTTGTCACTATTAATAATTTCAATAATATTAATAATTTATTTGGTATACAAATTGAAATATAAAAGGCGTATAGTATTGAATAATTTAGATATAAACACGACAGAAGGGTTTTCAAAAACAATAGAAGGATTTGAACCCGCAGAAAACGAAGTAAAGGGGGTAGTAGCTAAATACAATCGTTTCAATAATATTCAAAGTATATCTAATAAATATGCGAAAATGCCATTACACGAATATTGTATAAAAGCATCTTATAACTCAGCTTGTAGTGGTAAATATATTAGTACAAATATGGTAAAGGAGGTATTAAAAAGAGGCTGTCGTTTTTTGGACTTTGAAGTCTTTCATATAAAAGAAAATAATATTTTCAAACCAATGGTTGCAGTATCAAGTGATAAATCATACATTGTATTAGACACTCAAAATAGCGTACTGTTAGATAAAATATTGACTACTGTGGCGACCAATGCATTTTCTCAAGGTTCTCCAAATAATAAAGACCCCTTATTTATTAATTTACGAATAAAACCCAATGATTCAAATATATATCATGCAGTAGCAACTTCAATAGATGCAACATTAAAATCAGTTATTTATGATGATAAAATTACTAAGGAGACAAAATTAAAAGATGTGATGGGTAAAGTAGTAATAATAGTAGATAAAACAGTAAACTATGATTACACAGATAATACATCATGTAAAGACGGGGTAAAAAATTGTTATGATTTAACAAAGTATATGAATCTTGAAAGTGGTAGTGAATACTTGAATTTGTATCATTATACAGATTTATTAGGTCATGCAAGAAAACCAATATTACTAAAAGATGATAATATACATACAACATCAAAAAATATGAAAATGGTACAACCTGATATAGTAATAAATAAGTCAAACCCGGCATATAAAGAATTTATAGTAAACCATGGATGTCAAAATTTATTATGTCAATTTCAAATAGTAGATGAAAATTTTATTAAATATGAGGAGTTTTTTAATGATATGAATAGTGGTATAGTTCCACTTGCAAGTGCATTAAAATATTTTACTAAGTAAATGAAAACAATTGCATTAATAATGTTTAGTAATATTATTTCTAATTATATTATATTATAAATAATATGGGTGGACAAACCAAAAAGAAAACTTCTAATAAGCCGAAAAGAAAATTTAATACAAAATTATGTGAAGATGATATGACATTTGAAGACTGTGAATTAACAATATTGCGCCATGCTGTTGATGAAACTGAGAAATTACAAGGGCGTAAAAAGGTTAACAGCAAGGATATTCAAAAAATGTTAACAATTGTGGAGGATTTTATTATCAAAAAGAAGTTGATATGTTATGGTGGAACTGCCATTAACAATATTTTACCAACATATGCACAATTTTATAAAAGAGATATAGAAATACCTGATTATGATTTTTTTTCGGCGAATGCTTTAGAAGATGCCAAAGAACTCGCAGATATATATTATAAAGCGGGATATACGGAAGTAGAAGCGAAGTCAGGTGTTCATTATGGTACATTTAAAGTATTTGTTAACTTCATTCCAATAGCTGATATTACGTATTTACATAGTGAAATTTATAAATCAATATCAAAAGATGCTATACAAATAGCGGGTATAAAATATGCACCTCCTGATTATTTACGAATGGCGATGTATTTAGAATTGTCAAGACCTGCAGGTGATGTATCTCGTTGGGAAAAAGTGTCAAAAAGATTAAGTATATTGAATAAATATTTTCCAATGAAATTAGAGAAAAATTGTTTTGCGGTTGATTTCACAAAGAAAATGGATATATCGTTGGAAAACGAAGAACGACTACATTTATTAATGCGAGATATTTTTATAGATAATAGTTCCGTATTTTTTGGCGGGTATTCAACTCATTTATATGCAAATCATATGCCAGAATCCAAAAAGAACTTAGTGGACTCAATCCCCGATTTTGATATTATTTCGGATGATCCAGATAAATGTGCATTAATTGCGAAAGAGCGTCTCCAAAAAGAAAATTTTAAATCTGTGAAAATAATAAAACATAAGCCAATTGGTGAAATTATTCCCCGACATATAGAAATAGTTGTTGGTAAATATAGTATGGCATACATATATGAACCAATTGCTTGTCATAGTTACAATGAGGTTACGATTGATGGGAAGCAGATTAAAATTGCAACAATAGATACTATCTTAGCGTTTTATTTAAGTTTTTTATATGCAAATATGCCACATTACAATAAAGATAGATTAATGTGTATTGCTATGTTTTTATTTCAAATGGAACAACATAATCATCTGGACCAACGCGGTATATTAAAGCGCTATAGTATAGATTGTTATGGTAAACAAGAAACATTGGAAGATATGCGTTCAAAGAAAACAGAGATGTTTAAAGAATTGAGTAATGACAGAACTACAAAAGAATATCAAATGTGGTTTTTAAGATATGCACCGAATGATAAATCTAACAAAAAGAAAGAGAAAAGTGTAGATAAAACTGTAAAAAGTAAAACTCGTAAAAATATAAAAAAAGAAACACCACAAAAAGAACATCCTATACTTGCATTAATAAAGAAACAAGCAATGTAATGTAATACTTATAGGTTAAAGTATTATATTATTAATCCTAATGTTATAATTCACTAATAAATGTTGTAGTTTTGTATACAGAATAATATAATGATCCAAACAGACAACTTTTAAATATGAGTCCCATCATATTAAAGTTACCATCATCATGATGTAACGATAAGAATGCAAATTTTTTAAATATCATAGTATTTACAATAGGAAGTTGGAAAAAGAAAAACAAAATGGCTATGAATATAGGCACCTGGATATCATTGAATATAGAATCCCAATGATTATATTGTCGTTGTTTTTGTTCATATTCTTTTAAATTTTTTTCAGTAGTATCATAATGGTCTTTGACATAATCACGTTCAACATCATGCTTTGGTATATAATTAGGTTGAACACCTTCGTCATTTGAGTATTGAATAGTATTTGTAGGTATATCACGTGACGGTAAGCGTTGATGTTCCATATTCTGCAATGCTTCCATAGATTGATGTTGTTGAGGTTGATGTCCAGGCTGTTGCATAGAGAATTGTTGTTGCGTATCTTGCGGTTGAGATGGAGCATCCATAATTGGGTTATTTCCTGATACACCATATGGATTTGGGTGTACATTAATAGGTGTATAATTTGTTGGGGTTTCGCCATCCATTTTACTTTGCTTTGAATTGGATATACTTATGGTAGTGGGTGGTATATTACTGGCATAAGCAGTAGTTGCTTGTCTTGCACCTGCATCGGTAGGTAAATCAGCAATGCGAGTTATATTTTCCATAAAACTATACAATAATAAATATACCAAATATTGTATAGTTTAACGAATAGAATTAATAATTGCTAAAGAAATAATAGTTTTATTTTTCTTCAGCATCTTTATCCATTAAATCAATTTGTCGTTTTGTAGTATCACATTTATCAGTACGAGTACTATATTTGTAACATTTTTCACCATGTTTGTATATTTTATCTTCTAAATCGCTAATAATAGGACCATTAAAACGTATACAGCTTTTATCTGTACAAATCTTACGAAAGAGTGTAGCTAAGCCTAATCCTAAAATAATAGAAATAAATATGCGACCTAAATCTGTATACAGTAGTCGTTTAAAGTTCATAGTATATAGTATACATGTGGAAAATATATACTATGAAATAGGTTAATAACATTATTGTTGTACTGGTACTTTTGATATATCATTTGGGTCAGTAGGACAAGTTACTTCTTCCTGTGAAAACGAAAAACAAGTGCCTGTTTTATCCTTATATTGTAATAAACTAACATTTTCGGGAGTAGGATAAACATAAATTGTTCTTAAATCAGGCATAGATATATATACTGCAAATAATCCAATGATTAAACTTAATACAAAAAAGCGGGCATCAATAAAACTAAATACGCTCATTATTATTATATAGTATTACGAGAGAAAAGATGTATACATTATGTCTTCTTCTTTTTCTTCTTTTTCTTATTTTTTTTTGCTTCTTCTATGCCAGCTTTTTCAGCATCTTCCTCTTCTAACAGTTTTGCTATGTCTGGATGAATAAATGATTTATCTGGATTTTCTTCTCCGTCTAACTTAAATACCAAATGATTAGGGTCGTCGGTAGTAGATAAGTATTGTTTTTGTATTGCGACTTGTTCTCTACGTCGGTCCATTGCTTTCTTAAATTCGTCTGCCTTTTCTTTTTGTATTTTCTCTTTACGTTGGTCTGCCCGTTGTTTCATTTTATTCTTATTTTCTTCGCGTTTTAACATTTGATTCATCTTATTTTTATCAAATTTTGCACCTTTACCTAATCCCATACTCTTTGACATAGTTTCAAACATTTCTTTCATATTGTCCATACCACCCATTTGTTTCATTTGACTCATCATATCACCCGCTTCTTTCATAATTTCATCTTTGGAAATAGACCCATCTTTCATTTTGGTATCAAGTTTTGAACTAACTGTTTTTATTAATTTTGATATTTTTGCTGGGTTTTTCATCAACTTTTTTATTACATCTTGAGGATTGGTTGTATTATCCATATCATTTCCCAAAACATCCTTAAAATCATCGGCAATTTCTTCAGCCATTTCCTTTGCTAATGCTCCAATCTTACCATCAAATAGTGTTTTTAATGTATCTTGTAGATTACTTATATCAGGCATACCTTTTATATTAGGCATATTCTTGAACATATTTGCAAATGGATCACTACCTCCTTCATTGGATTCTTGTTTCTCCCCTTCATTGGATTCTTGCTTTTCACCTTCATTTGTAGAAGAATCGGTTGTTGGTATATTTTCAAAAAATCCAGTTAAATTCTGCATAGTTTCATTCAACTTCGTTTGTAGTTCATTTTCATCTATACCTGCAAATAATTCTGCTGTTTCTCCAAACTCATTTTTATTATCAAGTGAACCAACAACCGTAAATAACATAAGTTGTAAGTATTTCCAAATAATTTTCTTGCTATTTTCACTTAACCCTTCGCTATTAAAAATCAAACGAAAACTCATGTTAGGAAAAAAATATACATCTTGGTCACTACCTTCTACAAAAATTTCTTCGTTTTGATATAAAATATCAAAAAAGCGTGCAGGATACACTTTGGAACAAAAATCAAATAATTTTTCTAAATCTTCATCAGTAGTATCTTCATTTCCCCATTTATCCCACATATGGGAATACTCTGGAAATGCAACTGATAAATCACGGGTAAAATCACTAACTAATACGCGGAAATTTGTCGGAACTTTGGTATCTTCAGCTGACATTTTATATATATAAAATATGTTATTTAAATACTTTTTATGCTATACTAATTTATTATGGATACATTTAATCGTCTTCATCTGGCATTAAAATAGAACTGGTTGTATTACGAATAGCGGGTGTACTATAGCAAGAATGTTCATTATCCATATCGCCATAAGATATAGATGACAATGGGTCTATTTCTAATTGTTCTGTTAACCCAAATATATTACTGGAACTGGAATTCCATACATTTGGTGAGTTATACTGATTTGCACGACGCAATAATGGTCTTGGGGGTATATCAATATCATCCCCAATATTACCATGAACAATTTGATTACCTGGCGTATAAGCTTGTTGATTACCTTGTGAACAATGTCTACCGAGTACATATATTTCTCCTTCCATATCACCTATGTTCCAATAGGAAAGGTACAAATCATTCATCAATTGTTTGATCATTTTATCATTAGATAGGTCATTTTCCTCTCTATATGTACGTATTATACGAAACAAATCACGGATTCGTGTTTTGATTATCTCTATTACCTCAGTATTGGCATGTTTATCGGTATGGGTCGCTACAAATAACACCTCCAATACACAATGACGGAATGCATAATTAATAATAGTATTATCGTGTATTATGTTTCCATTGTCATCCAATAGTTCAGGAAGCTTGTTTACTGCTTCTTCCAAATACAGCATATCAGTATTATCTTCATTATCATAGTAACCAGTTACCGTAGCAGTAATGGAGCTGGGTGTATTTGTTTTAATATGATAAGATTTATTCATGTCACCAATAAGTGTATTTTCATGAATGGATGTTGTCCATTCATTTGTAAGCCAGTTATATATAAAACCATTATCAATATGAATATTAACATTATGGAGACAAGGGTATAATACCTTATGTAGAGATTCGCCGTAGACAATATGTGATTTTTCTATATTATCAATGAAATGATATTCACTATTTTGTAAGTTGCTTATTTCACATAGTAATTTTGCATTATGATCCATTCCAAAACCAATATTTATTGACAAGTAATTGCCTGTTATACAATGAATGAGTTCAGTTGATGTACTTGCACCATCGGTCGGTTCACCATCTGTCATAAATATATGTACACATGAGTGGGTTGGATTCATTTCTGCATATTCATTTATACATGTACTTGCCGATTTCAATGCTGCTTCAATATTGGTAGTTCTGTCTGCATCAATTGTACGTAAAAGGGTTAACATTTCTTCTACAGATTGTGGTGTTACTTTCATATGAGGTATTAATTCATGTACTTCAGTATTAAATGTATTTACTTGTATATAAATTTCAGCTTCTTGTGTGGATAGATATTTTACTATACTTTTTAGGGTTTGTGTTGCATATTGTATTTTTGTAGTATACCCATTAACGTATTCTCCCATAGATCCAGTAGTATCTACTGTAAATAATATGAATACAGGACGAGTTGTAATACTCACTTCATTTAAGTCAATTGTTAATACTCCAAATGTATCATCGGGTTCACCAGTTGGGTTTACTGGAATAATAGGATGGGTGTTAAGTTGGTAATAGGCGTTTCGTAATGGCATCATGAAATCTATATTTTGATTCATTAATTATTCTATACTATAATATCAATTTTATATTTGTTATACTTTATTAATAAATAATGTAAAAAATTGATAAAAATTGTATGGTATTATTTATGTTAACAAGTTGATACACCAACAAATTTACGATACACAATGTCACTTTCTATTTATATCCCACGAATGTTAGGTTCTGTAAGCAAAAGTACAGTACATGAAGCATTCAAAAATATGGGTATTGGTTATGTCACAGAATTAGATATGATTTATAAAATAAATGAAAACAAAAATCCTTATTATTTTGCATTTTTAAAAATAGATCCCTATAATACTCCTCAATCTAACGCTCTCCAATATGAATTAAATAAAAATAAAGAAAGCCATTTGGTATATGACGAAGAAGCTGGTCAATATTGGGAAATCAAGAAATATATCCCACGTGAAGATCGCAACAAAGAATATATATCAAACAAAAACCCTATACAAGTTGATAATGAATCATTCCCAACCACAAATTCTAACCTACTTAATACTGCACTTTCTATGTGGACACCAATTACGCCAGTTATCGCGTCATTTACACACAACGTCATAAATAAAGTGTCTGCATTCACCGAAGATGATAAGCAGAATTTAGTCAAAGAATATGAAGAATTAGAAAGAGAAATTTACAATCAAACATCGTGTTTTATTTAGTGTGTATTTAAAAAAAAAAGTAAGTTAAATATTGTATTAATGTCTTTTTTTACAGTTAAATTTTATATATCCGTATTTTATATCAACAGTCATGTCTAATACATATATATTTCAAAATGACAAATTAAAAAATAGTTTCAAGAATATTATATCTATAAAAAAAGAAATAGGTCTCACAAAAAATAATGTTACATCTAAGTTGAACCAATTAAAACAATTGCACGGTGAATTAATAAAGGATAACAATAAACATATTTTTTTATTTTGCCTGGATTCGTTTTATTATCAATATAAGATATTTGCAATGGAATTTGAACATGTTAAGAAAGTAAGAGCTATTTTAAATAATCGTATGTATTGTGATTATTACAAATTACATAATATTATTATCAAATTTTGTAAAGAACATATACCAGATGAAACATTGAATGTTCAAACATTTCCAGTATATAAAGATTTGGAACCATATCAAGAATATCGCATTGAAGATATTTCACTCTTACATGAAAGTATTTTGAATCTTATTAATACCTTATATAATGAAACACAAACTAAAACCGACACTATATTGCATTATAATGATAACCATAAAGTAGGGTTCTCCATATCTAATTTTTTAAACACGTTGACACATGAAAATCGTATATTACAAGAACAGATAACTCTATATATTAATTATATTTCTTTTTTTCATATCTCACAAAAAAAACAGTTGAAAAAATTACATATTCGTATTCAGGATTTTTATAAAGAAGTTGATGAAAATATTAATATGAATTATACATTTTCTATAGATGATATTAGCAATGATGATTCATTTGATTTAATAAATGAAGGTGATAATTTAAGTACAACTGAACTTGCTGCTATGGCCGATGCTATAAATTCAAAAGAAAAACAAGTTGTTGTAATTAATCAAAATGATGATAATAAAGCGGAAATTACAGATAAAGTAGTGACATTACCCTCATTTAAATCATTAAGTGACACAGTAAATTAGAACCAAGCTATTTATATGCAGTATAAAATATACATATTATTTAGAAAGATGTATATTTTTTTTTGAAATATTTTTATATTTATAATGTATAACTGAGTATGCCAAATAATAATGAACAATATGATACTATACCATCACCTACTACTATAAATGGTGAAGATGCAGATACATTAAATTCAGATACAAAACTTAATAAACTGAATAATCCAAAAGTTAAAAAAGTAGAATGGTCTCCTGAAAATGAATTAATTATGGTAGAATGGTGTGATGTAGCACAGTGTTATAAATGGCTTAATGCACGTTCTCATGCAAAATATGCATATTTACATGCATGGTTTACAATTCCTGCTATTATTTTTTCAACAATTAGTGGTACAGCATCCTTCGCGCAAGATAGTTTTCCTGAATCAATTAAATCATATGCACCAGCTGTAATTGGTAGTATTAATATTACAATTGGTATATTAACAACTATTCAACAATATTTAAAAATATCAGAATTAAACGAAGCTCATCGTGTTTCTTCCATTGCATGGGATAAATTTGCACGTAATATTCGCATTGAATTATCAAAAAAACCATCTGAAAGAACTGAAGCTGGAGGTTTTATTAAACATTGTCGCATGGAATTTGATAGACTTATGGAAACCAGTCCTGATATTATTGAAAAAGTAGTGAATGATTTTAAAAGTAAATTTTCTGGACAACCAGATACTGAAAAACGAAGACGGTATGATCAATTAAAGAAACCAGATATATGTGATACATTAATCAGTGCTAATGAAACCAGACATAAATGGTATTTAGACATAGATAATGATGTTATTGAAATGAATGATGATTTAACCGATGGTGTTATGCAACAAAAAAATCAATTAATATTGGAACAGCAAACTTTACTTGCTGAACGAGAAAAAGAAATAAAAACAAAATCTGAGCTTGAGAAACAATCTGTACGTATGCAAATTGAAACTATGAAAAGTAACCAAGATCAACAAGCTGAGCGTGATAAATATATGAATGAACAAGTTAAACACATAGAAATATATGTTAAAAACTTTGTAGATGTTTATCAAAGAAAACCATTACGTGAAGAAATTACTGATAATTTATCAACACAAGTTCCTGCTAATATATTAGAAATATTTTTTGCCAGTTATAAAACAACTGATAATGTATAAGATGGATATTACATAATAATTACAATAAATATTATGTGATTTAAATTTCTATAAATGTTTCAATTGAATATGTACCATAAAAAGATTGTTTATTTTCATTTTTAAATGTAAATACAACATTTTCGTCTAATACTACGTCCATATTATTTTTACTTTCATCACTTGAGACATCACTATCACTATCACTATCACTTTCTTCAATTGATTCATCCATATCACTATTACTTTCTTCAATTGATTCATCCATATCACTATTACTTTCCTCACTTGATTCATCCATATCACTATTACTTTCCTCACTTGATTCATCCATATCACTATTACTTTCCTCACTTGATTCATCCATATCACTATTACTTTCCTCACTTGATTCATCCATATCACTATTACTTTCCTCACTTGATTCATCCATGTCACTATTACTTTCCTCACTTGATTCATCCATGTTCTCGGTTTCTTCAGGTTCTTTGTCATTTTCTTCGGTTTCTATCTCCATGTTCTCGGGTTCTTCGGGTTCTTTGTCATTTTCTTCGGTTTCTATCTCCATGTTCTCGGGTTCTTCGGGTTCTTTGTCATTTTCTTCGGTTTCTATCTCCATGTTCTCGGTTTCTTGAATAAGTTCTTCGTAAAATAATGCAAAACGTTTAATGTTAGTGTAATTACCGTTCAATGCCTTTGTAGAAAATACATAAGTATCATGATAAATTGGATGATTAATTTGTGGTGGAATCAACAATATATCATCTGTATCGTTTTCATTTACATCATTGTATAAATTTATATAGTTTTTGTCGTCATTTTCACTACATATATGTGAAATTATTGGCATTACGACAGGTTCTCCATTCCTTGTATTTAATTCGGTAATAAATGAATTTTTTTGAAATAGCGTAATAATATCATTGTCTATGTAAACATCATTAATTTTTCGTTTGTTTATTTCATCTACAATAGCGAAAACGTATTCATTTGTTTTAAATTTATTATTGTATACATCAATATGCAAATCAGTACAATCAAAAAATACATATAAATTATTAGTGTCATCTTGTTCCATAAATCCTCTATATCTGGTTTTAATATCAGTATCATCATCAATATCAGTTTCTTTTAAAATATTATCATGAAAAAAGCGAATACATTGATGTAAAAACTCATTATTAACAGAATTGTTCTCTTCTTGTTCTGAGTCACTATCATCATCATCATCATCATCATCATCATTTGAATACATAATTTTTGAAACACTGGATTCCTGTATACTTTTCATATCTAAATCAAATACTGGAAAAATAAACTGTGAATTGTTTTTGCTAAACATAAATTGTAAAAAAGGAGTTTCTAATTTGGTGTTTACCGAAAATGGACATATATGTATTTTATAGTCGTTTAATAGATTTCGTGGAAATAAAATAAGGTCATTTGACAACATTAAATCATCTAAATATTTATATGAAGTGTTTATATTTTCAGTTTTTATGGTATTTGTATCTATTTTAGGCGGTTGACTGGGTATAAATGGGTCAACAATACTGTCAATTTCGTCTGGTATATGATTAACTATACCATTTTTTAAAAAATGTTTTTCAACGAAATTGCGTTGTTCTTGAGAAGTGAATGACATTATATACAATAAGCTCTAAAAAAGTTGACACGAATATTCGCAATCAATTAATTATGCGAAATAACATAAAGAATAATCTTTATACATTAATAACATAGTAAACTTACAACCGTTTATTAGCATTAACCCAACCAAGTTTTTTAAAGATGGACGAATATAACAATGATGAATATAACAATGATGAATATAATAATGATGAATATAGCATGGACGAATATAATAACACATCGTATCCAGGTAATGCATCAATTATTTCAGAAGATTCAACTGTATTTACAGAGGTAAAGGTGAAGAAAAATGGTAAATTTGTTAGTGCTGATCCTGGTCATAAACGTATTGGAACAAAGAAAAATAAATTGGAATATTTTGCAACGGGTACTATTCCTGGTAATCTTATTCGTAATGCAGTTACAGGTATTCCAGAATATGATAGAGTCGGTGGTGCAATGGCAGAAGACCAATATTTTAAAGTCAGGTACGCAGGTAATGATAGTACTAATAATCTGGATACATTGTATTATGATAGTCCTGAACAATTTGAACGACATATGAATTGTAGATTACGTACAAAGACAAAGCAAGTCTGGAAAAACAAATATGATAGTACTATTGTAAATAATAGTGAATAAAAATATCATAATAGTATAACTTTAGTATGAATAATTTTCATATGCCTATGATGTCTTATGTATTTATAGGAGTGACAACGCTCGTATTAACATATGCAACAATTGCTGATACTGATAATGAAATAATACTTGCACCGCCAGAATCCAGTGAAACATCAAGTGTAATAGATGGATTGAATATTCCATCCGTAAATGGAACTATAGATAGTATAAAATCGTTGAACCCATTTAATGAAAATGACAAAAATATTCCAGTAGCAGTTCCAGTAACACCAGATACACCACCTGATACACAACCAAAAACAACTGAATCACTACCGAACAAAAATCCAGCATATGGTGGTAAAAAAAAACAAACAAAAGGAAAAAATAAGAAAAATCCTATTAAGAAACAAAAAACAAAAAGAAATCGTAAATAAAAAATTGATAATTTGATATAATATTATAATAATATTATATCAACATGTTAATAACAACTGATGAAACTAATTTTATAACAGCATTTAATGCATTTATACAAACAAAACAACCATACCAATATGTGTATACATCATTCGGTTCAAAATTCAATAACCAAGATGTATATTTCAATGCAGGTTCAAATACATTAACAACTCGTGTCGATACAAATGCAGTTATACAGATGGTACCTATGTTTTTACGAACAAAACCAGAAACTTCCCATATATTAAATATAATAATTGATATTTTTCCTACACAGGCAGATATGGATATGAATACGCGATTAATAAATGAGGTAGTTACTGATAATATGGATTGTATATTAATAAATATGAAGTGTACATATAGAAATATACAAACGGTCGTTGGTAGAATAATGGAATTGGTAAACAAACAATCTATTCCTCCGTTAAATATGATGTTATGCAATTATATAAAATTTATGAATGAACCAAATATGACTGAATATGAAGATGAGTTAATGATACCTAAGGCTATACAAAATGTATTATACAAAACAAAATATGAAAATACTTATTATGAATGGTATGGGTATAAAATGGGATTATATGATTGTATTTATAATGTATCCTTTTCAAAAAGAGATTTATATTTTTACCAAACCACTATGAATCTAATTAGATATATAAATTTAATAGCAAAAATGCACATTAAGAATCCATGTAACAAAATAGAAGGATTGTTACATAATTCTTATGATATAACATGTTGTGTAGATATAGAAATGGATTGTAATCCAATAGCATATCCAATTAAATATACATTATATATGTAAATCCGGTTTATAATTCATCTAAACAACGTTTGAAGAATTGTCCAAGTTGATTTTTGTCGGTACCGGAAAAAACATCATCAGGTGCATAATGAGTATTACCTTTATTATAACAAATAATAGTAGGTATTCCTTGTGTAATTTTTTTACTTTTTAAAAATGCATATACATCAAGACTATTATCAACATCAATTATAGCACATTGTACGTTATCTGGCATAGAAAGAAAGTGACGACTAACATCATCTTCTATAATTTTACATGGTTCACACCATTCGGCTCCAAATTTAACAAATATCAAACCAGGATTATTACCAAGAGAAGATAAAAATTGTTGTCTATTTTCATAGTGAGTTATAATAGGTAGTCCCATTTCTATAATAATTAGATTTATTTTTATATATATTTTATGTAAGAACATATATATAATTATCTCAATTAAGTTATAATATGCAAAAACAAGAGGATTATAACTTAGACATTCATATGTATAGTTTACAAGAATTACTTGGGTTATTTGATTTGACTTATTCAATTACTTTGGAAGATATGAAACGTGCAAAAAAGAAAGTATTAATGACCCATCCTGATAAATCAAAGTTAGAGCCAAAGTATTTTTTGTTTTATAAAAAGGCATTTGATATTGTAGTGAAATTTTATGAGAACCAGAATAAACAAAACGCAAAAATATCAAATGAGAAAAAGAATTATGAGGTAGGGCATCAAAATTACGATAAAGAAACCACACGGCAAGTAAGCAAAAATATTCAATCAATGAATAAACAACAATTTAATGATACATTTAATCAATTATTTGATAAAAATATGGTAAATAAACCAAATACTGAAAGAAATCAATGGTTTACAAATGAATCTCCTATATATGAAACAAGTGAAAAAGTGAATAGTCAAAATATGGGACAAATTATTGATAACATGCGAGATAACCAAACAAGTTTGGTAAAACATCGTGGTGTTGAGAACTTATATGTGAACAGTGAATTTGGCAATTCTATTTATGATGATGAAAGTAATGATATATATGTGACAAGTGACCCTTTTAGTAAATTAAAATTTGATGATTTACGTAAAGTGCACAAAGACCAAACAGTATTTGATGTTAGTGAGAAAGATATTCATAAAGTACAACAATTTTCTTCTGTTGACCATATGATGCGAGAACGTGGTAAGCAATCATTGACCCCCCTTGAGAAACAAGAGGCTGAACGTATATTAGCTCAACAAAATACACAATACCGAGAACAAATGATGCAAAAGGAATATGCAGATAAATTAAAAACAATGCAATATGAAGAAAAAAATAAAAGTGTTCTTTCTACATTTATGCTACTGAAGAATGATAAATAATTTTGTTTAGAAATATATTGTTATTATATATATAATAATTCATAATATGTGGCCTAATAAAAAAAGGGGTTCATTACAAGAATCAACAACGAAACGCCAACGGTCTACAGAAACGGCTGCATCACCAGAAACTGGACCTGATAATTTGGTGACAACCATTAATAGTAGTGGTTCACCAATCCCAGATACGAACCATATTCAGGAGTTTGATAGTAATAATTCACCAATACATACTATCTCAAACAGAGGTACTACCGAAAGAAACCCACCTAGTTCATGTGTTAGTGCTATGTCTCAAGGTTCTAATGAAGGATGGACACAATTAGGTGAGGAGAGCCAATATAGTGAAGAAACGGTCAAATGCAGTCCATATTTTAATCAGGTGCGATTAGAGAGATTAGAGAATGAAAGACAACAAGAAATAAAAGAAGAAATAAAACAAAAAGAACTTCAGGAATGGTCCAATATTATAAAAAGTCAAAAACCAACAGACAAAACTTCATCATCATATCAAACATTAAAAGATAATTATAGAGTAATAAAAAATGCTTATGAACGTGCAAATCATGAAGAAAAAGGGAAGATAATAGATAATATACTAAATCCATCCAATATATACAATTCATCTTCAGGTGATGATACACACGACGAAGAAGAATCACCAGGTGCAAAACAAGCTATGGAGGAAGAATCAATAGAGGAAAAGGATACACCCGATGCAGTTATGGTTGTTAACAGTAGGTTAAACAATATATATGCTACTTTACAAGCGGCAACTAATAAAGATGATGCAAAAAATGTGGCAAAAGAACACGTACAAAAAACATTTCAAACATTTGAAAACGCATTACATAATAATGATGCCATCGACGATGAAGATATCCTATCAATAATTGACGAGAGTAAAATAAAAACAACTTGTAAATCAGGCAGCAGTGAATGTTCAAATATATCAATGGTAACTGATATGATTTTACAGTTACCAGAATTAAAAAATAAACATGGTAACAGAATGCTTGAAACTGGAGCAAGAAGTAGTAATGTAGATGATATAATTAACGCTATTTTAAGTACTAATGAAAGGAAAAAAGAACACATAGATTCAGGTGAAAAAACAAAATTAAGAGATATTGGTGAAAGAAATATGCCAACAGACAACCAATTTGAGAATGTATGGGGTACTAAGTTGAATGCAAAAAATGAATGTTGTTATTTATGTGGAGGTAAATTAGTAAATGAACTACAAGTTGTTCCTGAAATGGAACATAAATTACCCAGTATTGAATTTTATACAAAAGTTCATAATATTAATGAAGAATATCCACAGTTATTAGAAAAATGGAAAACATATATTAATTCTGACGAGATAGAAGCGAAACCCTTATATATGTATATAAATTGTAATGGTCAGACATGGTATCAAAATCCTGAAAGATTTCTAAAAGCTCAATTTGATAATTTATTAAACCCATTTATAACCAAAAATAAAAATGAAACAGATATTTATAAATTTATTGCATTATTAAAAGTATATTTAATGGAATTTGCATATTCTCATCATTTATGTAATCAAATAAAAGATAATGATAATTTAAAAAATGCCAGAATTAGAGATACATATATAAAAAGAATACAAGCTTGTATAGCTAACGTTCAATCAGGTAAAACACCTGGGGAACCGCGAGTAAAAATTAATAAAGTAAAACAAGAAAAGGAGTATATCAAATTTGACGATTACAGTAATGGAATAATTGGCACTCATTTTCAGGTAATAAATCAATTAATTGGTAAATATGCAGACTTATATGATACATCGACGAAAAAAACATTGTTAAAATTAAAAATTATAATGGTTCAATCAATTAAAGCAACAATAAATTCTATGATTGACAAAATAAATGTAACAAAGAGTAAAACAAAAAATAAAAGTGATACTCAAGTTGCTAATAACAGATATATACCAATGTTGGATGAGTTGGATGCATCCAAGGCAGCAACTGAAAAAAAGAGTCAGCAACATGGACGTCAATTAATCTTATTTGAAAAAAACAATCCATCATATGTTGATTATGATACAAAACTTCTAGAATATAATGATACGTTGGATGAATTAGAAAATGCAATAAACAATGATTCTTTTGATTATTTACAATACCGTCTTCTTCAACATAGAGCACGTAAAGTAAGTGCAAAAAAAGGAGGAAAAGGAACTCGTAAAAAGCGAAGAACGAAAAAGCGAGGCGTAAAACGTTGTAACAAAACACAACGTCATAGAAAAACAAAAAAGAAATAAATAATTACGTTAAATGCATATGCTTGACTGATCTTTGTTTGGTTATCCATTCTTTATCCAAATCCAATATAGTCTTACTATAATATGTAGTTTTTTCTTCAATATCACTATAATTATCATACTGTGTAACAGTTAATGGTGTAATAATATACCAATAATCCTGCATTTGTAATTTCAACCAGTAACGGTCAATGGCATATTCATGTTTATTAGTAGAATTTTGAATTAATTTTCCTAATCCTTCTTTATAATTAGCGATTAATGTATCATAATACTCTTTTTTTACAATATAACCAGTAGTTGTTTGGCAGTAAAAAACACGAGATGCATATTCATATAATTTTTGAAAAGGTGGACAATTATTTCCACTAACAATTAATACATTCCAATTAATAGTATCATTATCAACAAATTTTTGTAGGTTTTTTTTAAATAATTCAGGATTGGTAAACGTAATATCATCTTCACAAATAAAAACCTGTTCATAGTCACGTGTTTTTGCTAATTCCAAACATTTTATATGACTAAGTGTACATCCAATTGCTGGTGTTTTTGGTTGAATTCCCGCAACTCTTTCCGCACTAATACCCATTTTACTAAATTCTTGTGTAATATGTTCTAATCTATCTGTACGATGGTCTAAATTAATAAAAAGTGTATGTTCAAATAATTCCATTTATGAATTTTATATTATATATAATTCATAATATTTATGTTTAATAATGTTTCCGCAATTATATTATTGTGATATTTCTATATTTTCTAACATATTATCAATAGTTGCCTTAGATTCATTACGAACAATTTGTGTATATAAATCACCATGAGTTTTTTGTAATAATTTCATATCATCTTGTAATGTTTTTACAGTTTGTGTTAATTGGTTCATATTTTGTGTAATTGATTCAATATTCTCTTTTAATGAAGTAAATACATTATCTTGATTATCTTCTTCATCTTTCCAAGAAACCGTTTTTTTATCAAGAGTAGGTTGTTCAATCTCTTGTATTGAAATATTAATGGTAGAATCTGTATCTATATGAAGTTTGGGTCGTTCACTTTCAATTGAATGGATATTTTGTTGTTTTAACGGTGCACTCATATTAACAGGTGGTGGAATATTATTCATATCATATTCTCGTTGTTTGAGTTGTTGTTGAACCAGTGTATCCATATTTTCAATAACCCCGTCATCATTATTTTCTGTAAAATTTACATCATCCGGAATATTGCGTTTATTCATAGCGGCATATTCAGTTTGGCGTTGTTCAAACTGGTTTGTATAAATTTCTTGACGGTTATTACTAACAATAGGAGGGGTATTTATAGTATATGAATTAACTGGTTGAACCACATTAGTATTATTGATAGGTGATGTAGGGTTAGATTGGGGAGTTGTTTGTTCTCGTATATTTTGAATCATATATGAAATAGTTTCTTTGTTAACACGATTTAATCCATTTACTGTTAATTTTTGGTTTTTATATTGGTCATAAAATTTACTAACGATAGATTTAAACCAATTAACTTTTGTATCCGGAGTATATTGTGAAAAAAATGTTTGAATATATGAGTTTTTACTTATAACATTCCATAGTAATTCTTGATTTTCAGATACAATATATAATGACATGATGTATAAAAGTATGTCATTATATCTATATTTGTTAATTAGTTAATGTTTTTTTGTTTTACGATGTCTGTCTTTTAGTTTATGTTTTCTTGACCTTTTTTTCTTACTGCCTCCCATGGCAGGTATTGGTTTAAGACTAATGTTTTCTTTATAAGAATGGAAAAAATTGGTAGTAGGTTCTTGTTCATCTTTTGGTAAATTACTATTTCTAACATAACCAAACACGTTTTCTAAAAAGTGCTCTACTTGGTCTTTTGAGGAGAAAGTTGAATTAATATTTTGTGGAGTAATTTTAATATCATTGATTAAGAATCCTTTGCTATTTTTTTTTTCACTCCCAAATATATCTATGGTGACTCGTGGTTCGCCTCCGTATTGGGAAGGGTCAGCAGCCGGTTCAACGGCCGATTCAGTATCATTACCTGCACCAGCAGCCGGTTCAACGGTCGGTTCAGTATCATTACCCGCACCAGCAGATTTATTAACATCATCTGTATTAGCATCAACAGAAGCAGCACTAAACATGGTTCCCATTATATTATATAAGTTATACTATAATGATAAAAAATTACGAATTAAAATATTTTTTTCTATAACTATGCATATGTTTATCTGGTATTCGTTTATTTTTAAAAAAGTCTATTTTTTCTGTATAAGTCTTAAATTTCTTTTTCTCAGTCTTATTGGTAAGCATAGTAATAATAAAGAATAACGAGTACATACCACACTCGTTGTTTTGATATTGATGTTCCATAGGACAATTCTCATAAAAATGAATATGTAATGGATTTTCTAATAACAATCCTTGGTCAATAATACGGGTAACTAATGATTTGATTTCACTTGGTATGGATTCACCGTTACTATCCATATAAAAAATGAATTGGTCTTCTAAATCAAGAAATAAAGAAACCCAATGAGAACCATTTTGTGTATGATTGTCTAAATTAAATACAATTCCTATTTTTGTTTTTCCAGTATCAATATATGATTTTAAATCAAATGTACAGAGTTCTTCCCAAACACATGTGCCATTATGTTCGGGTGGACGTGTATCAAAATCAATAGGTGTTGGTCCAATAATTCTAAAGTTTTTATGAGATTTTTCATACTGTTTGAGAACCGCTGCAATATCAAAATTGGAAAGCCATTTATCCGGGTTTTTCTTCCAAGATTCAGGGTGCTTAGGTGCAAAAGATTCCTTAATAAGTTTATTTTTTACCTGAGTATCTGTAATGGATTCTAACCAACAATCTTCCCTGTTGCATGTTTTTAAATTGCTTTTTAATTCATTCCATATTTGTTTAGGACTTGTAGATTTGATAGTTTTTTTACGATGTTGTGTATTGAAAGAATCTTTTAATTTATATAACACATCATCAGTTAAACAACTAATACCAACACTTGTTTTACCTTTTGTAATAGGATTACAGTTTATTGGTTTTAATTTTCTGGTTTTGGTAACCTTTTGTTTTTTACGTTTTGTTGACATGGTTAGTTATATATTACGTAGATTAAATAGTCTTCTTTTATTCTTCTTTTTGGTTTTATTTTTGTTTTTCTTTTTGGTTTTCTTTCCGCCATAATATTTTAAAGGTAAATTAATTTGTATATCATCTGCATTGTTACAAGGTACTGTACAAGTATAATCATAAGCACGAAAATTCACATTATCACCAAAAATATATTTTAACCTATCCAAAAAATAACTTAAACGAATTTTATCAATATGGGTTGGATTTTCTGGATCATTTACAGAGACATTCCAATTAGAAAAATCTCTGTATTCTTCATTATTTTTTTCAGGTGGTGGATTATGTTCATTTAGAAAAAAATCTTTCATTTCACTATAGTCTTGAACGTTATATTCAGTATTATAAATTTTTTCATAATTTAACTCTGTATAAGAGATTTTATCACGATTAAAATCTAAAAATAAACGGTTTAAAAAATTTAAATTGAATAAATTAAATCTTGTTTCAAGTGAATCATTATCTCTTGGAAATACTAATTGATTATTATTATCGTGAACAGATATTAACCAAACACCTGCATATAAATCATTAGAAGTTTTTCCTATAAATTTATCATACGGCATTTTATCAAAAAAATATTTTTTTTCAGGCGTTGGATTATTTTTACGAAAATATTTTAGTAGACGTTCGTGTTCATCGTTAAATTCCCAAATAGTTTTTTCACATATATCAATATTATCACCAGTTGCATTATATAAATCTATATTATAATTTTGATTTAACTCAGTAGTAATTATGCAACCGTGAATAATCATGGCAATGGTTACTGTATATTTTGTTTTATTCTTTGATTTTTTTGTATTTATAGTTTTTCGTGTTTTTTGTGGTGTTTTGTTTGTTTTATAGGGGTGTTTTTTGATAGTATCACTAAATAATACCATTGTTAGTTATATAGTAGTTAGAAAAATATTAGCGGTAATATATAGAACATATGTTACCGTTTATATCCAACTTGTTTTCATTTACGCACCCTAACAATGTATGTATGACCTACATGCAACATTTTTGGTTTTCAATGTCTTTGTGTCTTCGGTTTGCTATAGGTAGTATACAAGCGTTTATTCACGCATTGTTACCAGATTACTATATTACTTCATCAAGTGATTTAGTAAGAGAAATTCAATACGATATCTCCAAGATTGGATGCCGTGATTAATTTATTAGCGGTTGTTTGAAAACATACGCATATCATAATTTGCAATAGGTAGATTCCCTTTTTTAACAACCCGGTCTTTACTCCACAGAGAACTAGTAGACTTTTGTGAATAAGATGAAGTATCAGTATCGTCGTTCATATTACCAAATAAGGTGTCATCTTCATTATTATATTGGTCATTATGATGTCTTTCATCATCTTTCATTTTAAAATGTCGTATAAGATGTTTAGTATATGTATTAAATATTTGGTAGATGTCTGTAGAGATTTCCATATCAGGTGAATCAATCATATTAGCAGTAATTTGTAATATTTTTTCACGATATTTACGTTTATCATCAATAGTTTGATTATCCAAAATTGCTTGTTCTGGATTGGTTTGTGCAACATATTTACGATAATGATTTTTATTCATTAATAATGCGAGAGTTAATTCATCCATATCTGTATTGTTAACGCGGTTATCTAAGTTATTATTATCTTCGTTTAATAATTTATTATTAGAATCTGGAGTTGTATCTTCCTGCATACTAATGAAATATATATGTTATAAGAGTATTATTTTATTTATTTTATTTAGTAATTATAATTTCATGGCTATAATAATATTGTGCTATACTATATAATAGATTACATGTCATCTACTCTAATACCTCAAAAAAATGGCGATCAAACCAACTCTCGTAAAATATTAAGCAAATCATGGAACCAAGAAAACGTAATAGGTACTATCAATAATAAGAAACGTATACTTACCCCATTTAGGGCAGCAAACAATTTAGGTGATTTCCTTATACGTAAAAATTATGTATGTGGTGGACCTAACCAAATAAACCCTGGTAAAACAGGAACAAAAACATCAATCGGTTCTATAATAAGCGCGTGTGATGGTTCCGGCGTAGACGGTGCATCGTGCAACCCCAAATTCGTTTCCGATTCCTCTGATTATGTACGTTTTCGTAAATTACGTGCTATGAATAAAAATTACACTGGAAGATAAACAATATAATTTATATCACTATGTTATAGAATCATTGTGATATGTTTAAAATGATGTATAGTAAGACAAATATAAATAATGGTGCATTATCAGGTGCTAAACCAATGCCTCTAAAGGATAGTACAAGTAATAATGAAAGTACATTTAATATGTCAAGAAAAACTTATTTGGAAACAGTTCCATCAACCCCTATTACAAATGATATAAAACTACAAAAAAAATGGTTAGGAAATCGTGATGCCTCCCAAATTGTAGCAAATCGTCGTAATGTAGCAGTTGGTAAAGGAACATTAAATGAAGGTGCTGGATTATATTCATTTACTGCATATAATGAAATAAATGTACAGAATACTGCATTACGACGTTGTCGTGCAGGTGGTTCTGGTGCTCTACCTAAACAAAATGCACGTTCTACAAACGAGTTAACCCGTAAATATGCACCAGTTCAATATTCAAATGTAAATGGCGTAGTAAGTAATAATTATATAAAGAATTTTTATGGTAATAATGCACCAGTGAGTTATCATTAAATATAAGTGACCGGATTAATACGAGTTTCATTGATATTATGATGATATTTATAAGTATTATTTGTTAATGTATAGTTTTCATTTATTGTAGAAATACTATACATGGGTTCATTAAACATGGTACGAATAATATGATTTGTATACAACAAATATACATACATTATATTTAATCCAACGATAAGAAGTAAATAATCAAACATATTGAACTTATTGTAATAAAGATAAAAGAGTAGTTAATTTCAATTTTTTTCACAATATACATATATATTGTGTAATGTACAGTTATTTAGTTGAATTTTTTGGTGCTGCGTTCTTTATTTATGTTATCTTTGCAACTGGAAATCCTTTAGCAATTGGTGCTGCATTAGCCCTTGCTGTATTAGTAACAAGTAATATCTCGGGTGGACACATTAACCCTGCCGTGACAATTGCAATGGCTTCTGCTGGTAAATTACCTATAGATGAAGTTTTGCCATATTGTTTAGCACAAATCATGGGTGGATTAACAGCCCTTCAGTTATACAAACGTTATCAATTATAAGTAAAAAATTATGTAATAATAAATATTTTATTATATAATTTACTTTGTTTTGTTCATTGCGCGAAATAATATAAATAAGCCGACTAAAGAGAGGGAACCAATATAGATACTGGTAATTCTATCGGGTGTAAATCCTGTAAAATTTTCTTTATCTTCCTTTTCTTTATCTTCCTTTTTTTTTAAATCTATTCCTTGAATGCTTGGTAATTTATCTATAATCTGGGTTTCCTTAAATGCTTCAATAGCAACGGGTGTTTTTTTAGACATAGGAGTAAATGCAGAACCGGATGATGGTTTCCAGAATGTTGTTGATTCCATATTTTCAAAATTATCCATCAATGGACATTTTTTAACAGTAAAATTGTCCTTTATTGTTTTACCATTACTTCCTGCATTCTTGCGACGGGTTTCATCTTGTGATAATTTGGGTATGTTATTTAAAAAACTTTTCATTTTATATATACATTCATTGATATATTTATTTCCTATAATGCTAAATAGTTATAAAATAATAAATACACTTTTATAATTACTAGATCATTATCAATTTTTTCTTTTTAATAACGTTTTTGCATGTTTTGCTGCCTTTTTTGCATTTTGAGTAAACAACCTTTTCATTTTTACCATTTCTCGTGCTTCTATTTTTTTATTCTTCTCAGCAATCTTATTTGTTTTCATTATTTTTTTTTGCATTTTATTAGATTGAATATGAATACGTGATATTATATTTCGTTTGTAATAACGGCGTATTTTACGTTCATAAACTAACATTCTTTGTTCCTGTTCTTCTTCTTTAACCTTATTAGAAATTTTGGTTAGATGATGTAGAAACCGAATTAGTATTCGTTTTATTTGATAGTCAAAATCATTATTATATGATACAAGTGTTGATAGAAGGTTAAAACAACTTTGTATTTTTTCAACAACATTATTATGATAATATTTATAAATGAAGATAGGATTGTCATTAGTCATAATAATACGTCTTATATAAGCGGAAAAATATAAATCTTGTTTTAATAATTGTATAACTGGGTGCGAGTGTATTTGGATTTCATTATTTTTTAAAAATGTAGTTGGTGGTAATAATTGTTTAATATATGGTCTTGTAGAATATCCACTTGTATCATCATTTTTTTTAAAGAACTGCATATAAATAAGTTGTTCATATTTACGAAAAAGATTAAGTGTATCTTTTGACCTATATAAATATCGTATTGTTTCTGTGATTAGAGGTGTTAACATTTGCATCCGTGTTTCAATATCTATAAAATCATAGATAGTTAAACGTAATTCAATTGGTAACCATTTAATCCATGTAGTCCAATGTTTATTACGGTCTGCCGGCATATTAATAATATTATTATAATACTATAATATTATAATAAATTATATCAATTTTTTATTTAATTTAAAAATCTGCCTTGAATTCAAAAACATCATCATCTACTGTTTTATTTGCAAGTGCATACTCAGAGTTAGTTCGTTCAAAGAAATTTACCTTTGATTCCATACTAATTAATTCCATAAAATCAAAAGGGTTTTGTGAATGATAAATTTTATCATATCCTAATTGTAAAACCAACCGATCAGCAACATATTCTATATATTGAATCATTAATTTTGAGTTCATACCAATCATTCTACAAGGAATAGCTTCGGTAATAAATTCTTTTTCTATAGCAACCGCTTCTTGAATAATTTCATATATACGAGTTTTATTTAGTTTTGTTTGTAATTTTGAATATAATAATATCGCGAATTCAGTATGTAATGCCTCATCGCGTGAGATAAATTCATTAGATAATGTGAGTCCTGGCATGAGTCCACGTTTTTTAATCCAATATATAGAGGCAAATGAAGCAGAAAAGAAAATACCTTCAATCGCAGCAAATGCTACAAGACGTGATGCAAAATTACTACTTTCATCTCCTATCCATTTTTTTGCCCAATCTGCTTTTTTTGCAATACATGGATAATTTTGGGTAGCTTCAAATAATTTCGTTTTTTCTCTACTGTCATGAATATAGGTATCAATTAATAAACTATACATTTCTGAATGAATATTCTCCATAGCAATTTGAAATCCATAAAATGCACGCGCCTCTGATAATTGTACGTCATTCATAAATCGGTTTGCTAAGTTTTCAAGAACTAATCCATCAGACGCAGCAAAAAACGCCAATACCATTTTAATGAACTGTTGTTCATCAGTGTTTAACTTACTCCAGTCATTAATGTCTTTGGATAAATCAACTTCTTCAGCTCGCCAAAAACAATCAACTTGCCTTTTATACATTTGCCAAATGTCATCATGTTGAATAGGAAACATAACAAAGCGATTATCGTCAGGAATTAAGATACTGTCAGTTGATGGAATTTCTGCCATAGACCTTGCTAGATATTATACTATATAGATTTTATCTTGTTTTAAAAAAACTATTTATCTTTATAATGAGTATAGTTTTAGAAAATGTATTGTTGTACTTAATTGCATATTTGTAGCCAATAATTTATTAAAAATAATATTTTATTATATTACGATAAATGTGGCGAATATATTTATTATTTTTGAATTATTACAACCGATAAGTTTACAATAATATGAAATAATAGTATCTGTCCATACTATATTTAAGATATATGAACCAATTGGATTGTCACCCACTGGGTGAACCCAAAAAACGTGGTCGTAAATCAAAAAAACAGCTTGAAAAGGATATGATGAAAGAGTATCGTTATGAAAATCCCGAAGAAGCAGATTTGTTACCCTTTACTAATAAAAAATTATATGAAAATCTACAATACGTATCATCTGCAGAAAAACATCGTTTGGAACAAAAATTTACAAAACCTAAAAATGGACCACAGCGTGATTATTATAATTTATTAAATCAACGTACAAAAAAAATTGTAGTAGCAACTGGACCAGCTGGAACAGGTAAAACACTATTTGCAACAGAAATGGGTGTCAAGAATTTTCTAACAAATAATGTTGAAAAAATTATTTTTACACGACCATCAGTAACAGTTGATGAAGATTTAGGGTATTTACCTGGAACATTAGAAGAAAAAATGGCACCCTGGGTTCGTCCTATATATGACATTCTATATACATTTATATCTCCAAAAGATGTGGTTTCATTAATAGAGGAAAAAACAATTGAGATTTCGCCACTCGGGTTTATGCGCGGGCGTACGTTTAAAAACTGTTGGATTATTGCAGATGAAATGCAAAACTCTACAATATCACAAATGAAGATGTTATTAACACGTTTAGGTGAAAATACCCGATTAATCATTACTGGGGATTTAGATCAGCCAGACCGCCATGATGAACTGAATGGATTAGACGATTTTTTAGATAAGTTTAAAGGTAAACGGTCATCAAGTATAACCAGTGTTGAATTTGGAAATAGTGATATTCAACGTGAAGAAGTAGTTAAAGAAGTATTAGAAATATATAGCGGTGATGTTCCAGTCAGTTATCATAATAATAATGAATCCTGTAATAGTGATTAAAAAATAAATATTTATAAAAGTATAAATATTTGTATTATAATATTATAAATGAATAGAACATTACCAACTCACGCTGAAATAACGAATTTTGCAAAACTTACTTTATTAGTATATGAGTATGGTAAAGCATATGAAGTTGACCGTAAAACCACGATAGAAGAATTTGTAGCAGACGTTGTTGAAAATAATGAACAAGATAATTGTCGTATGGATGTAATTAATGATTTGGCCAAATCATCCCCTCATGGAAGGGTTCATAAATTTTTTAGTAATCCAAATACAGATTTACAAGTAGGCATTACAATAAGCGAGACAAATAATCGTATTTGTGTAGTTTTCCGTGGAAGTGAAAGTAAGTATGATTGGTATTATGATTTGGCATTCTTTAAAACGCACGTACATGATGATGTATATGTTCATGGTGGATTTCATACACAATTACATACTGATTGTATGTATGACCAAATAACAATAGAATTAAAAGATTTATTAAGGCATAATCCAGATTATGATATATATGTAACAGGGCATAGTCTTGGTGGTGCTTTATCTACCTTATATGGGTACGAATTATCCAGAGAAATACCTAATAAAATAACAGTGGTTTCATTTGCAAGTCCACGTGTTGGTAATACTCCATTTAAAAGAGCGTTTGATACTCAATCCAATTTAAATCATTATCGCATTACGAATAAACGAGATATAGTAACTGCTGCACCTAATATAAATTTTACACATGTTGGTATAAATATTACACTAACTGATAAAAAATATGCTATATTTTATAATTATGATTATCCGTGGTATTATTTTACGTTTTTTACATGTTGGAGTATAGGCGAACATTCAATGGATGTTTATTATAACCGTTTAAAGAAGAATATATGGACTCAACTATAGAATTATTGGTTTAGTATAAATTTATTTCGGTATATAAATTATATTATCAGTAGAATGATGAAAAGTTTAAAAAAAGTTATGGCGAAGGTTCCTATGAAAAAATTAATGTATAATCGTGGTGTGTTATATGCTTTATGTATTTTAGCACTATTCAATATCGTAATGTATGCTAATTCAAGAGATTTCAACTCTGTGATGACCATGTTAATTGTTGGTGTTTTAGTATCTTTTTTTAGCAAAAACATGATTGTTGTATTAGCCGTAGCTATTGGTGTAACTTATTTATTGAATTATACTTCTGTTAAGTTGATAAGTGAAGGTGCTGAAAACATGAAAAAGGAAGGCGAGGGAGCAGGTGAGGAAGCAGGTGAGGAAGCAGGTGAGGAAGCAGGCGAGGGAGCAGGTGAGGAAGCAGGTGAGGAAGCAGGCGAGGGAGCAGGTGAGGAAGCAGGTGAGAAGGGAGAAGTGGAGATAGCTGAGGATGCAGAAAAAAAGAAAATGTATGATGATTTACAAACAGATTTTAAAGATTTTCAAAAGATTCAAGACTCTATATTAACGGGCATGAAAGATATAGACCCATTATTGACAAAAGCAGAAACTTTTATTGAAAAATTTGAACATTACGGTAAAAAATTAGAGAAGACTGCATAATAAATATATTTTGATTAGTGCATAATAACTATATTTTTGTATGTAAATATTGTATACAAAAATATAAATAATATAACATGGTGAGTATTTTTACAAAATTAAAAAGGGCATTCCGTATGATATCACGTATTCCCCAAATGATAGCAGACGCTATAAAAAATGCAATTGAAAGCATGTTTAGGAAGGCGTTTAGTGGAATCCTGCAAATGATTGAGAACTTCAGAAGGATAGTATGTTTTTTGGAATCAATACCACTGCGTGCACGAAACATTACATCAGGGGTTGAAAATATATTTGATGGTGTAGCTAAAAAAGTAGCAGCACTTGGTAAATCATTTAGTATAGGGTTTGAAAGAACCGGTACATTAGTTGAATATACTGGTGAATATGCAGAAACCCGTATAGAATGTGTAATGAAATTTATTAAGAACTTTTACAAATGTGCTATATTCTATCTTATACGAATATTTTGTGAAATTGTGTATGCAATTATATCATTGCCTGTCATTTTTGTTGGTTATTTATTTGGTGTAGATGCTAACGAAGTATTATTTACACCCCTGGCGGAAGGAATGACATATATAAGTAGTTTTTTTGGTTTTGATATAATATTTAATTTGAAGTATATAACTGAAGGTATTTATGATGATTGTTATTCATGTAGACGGTTGAAAGATTCTGCACTTGAAAATGCAGGACAAAAATGGCAAGATACATTCTCTAAAGAAATACCAAAGATTATGAAAGATGGTGGTGCAAAAGAATTTAGACGAGCTAAAAATCAATTTAATGAAGTATCTGTACTTGTACCGCGAGAACCACATAAGGTACATTAATTATATCATAAAAATAAGAATAATAATGTATACGTATATTAGTATAGATTATTAAGAAATCATGGGTTTTATTCAAGATGTTATAAATGGTGTCAAATATATGATTGAAACATTTAAACGTATTATTTGTTTTTTGGCTTCTGTACCAAAACGAATTAAAAATATAAATGCTGGATTTGAAAATATATTTAATGGAATAAATGCCGAGTTTGATGCAATTGGAAAAAGTTTTGTTATGGGTACTGATAGTATAGCTCTACTTGGTAAATATATAGGTGAGTATATTACTACACAATCAAAATGTGGCTTTAAATTTGCTTCAAATTTTTTCAGTTGTGTATTTTACTATATTGTTGATATTATCATTTATTGTGTGAAAGCAATCGTATATGGTATAGTTCAGTTGGTTTACTGGATTATTTTGGCTCTTTTTAACATAGATATCTCTTATGGAGAGGAACAAATAAAAACGGCAGTAAATAAACTGGATAGTATAACGTCAACTTATCTAGGGTTATCAATTCATGACATCGGTTGGCCAAAATCAGTAAGAGACAAATGTTATTTATGTAAACGTTTAAAAACGTCAGCAATTAAAAAGACAGCAAGTGATGTAAATACTACATTTAATGAAAAAATACCCAATCTGTTTGGTAGAAGTAGAGGAATAATGCGTAGAGGACGCCATCAATTTGAAGAAATATTTAAACTACATGTAAGAGACCCATCAAACGTATATTAGTTTTTTTTTATCATAATAGAATATAAATGGGTAAAAAGTGTGTTCCTGGACTTATATGTATTGAAAATATGACATTATTTGTATTAATTCTTGTTATATTGCTTTTTATATATGTTTGGTATAGCCAATATCGTATTCATCAAAAAACGCATATTACTGGTGATAAAGTAGTTTTAGTAAATACCAGTTCTAATATACCACAATTGGTTCCTATTGCAAGTAGACAAGATGTTTTTAATGACCCGTATTCTCCTCCTGGAAAAAATCCAGTTATATATCCACGTAATTCAGGAGATGTAAGAGGTATACCTGTAAATATACAAACACGTGGTGTAGATAATGATTATCAACAAGTGGGTATTTTAACACGTTCAAATTATTCTGGTGATGAAATGATTTTACCATTAATGGGACGTAAACACATGTCTGGTCGTGATAAATGGCAATATTATACTATATCTGGTACTGGAAATTTAAATACAAAATTACCTATTAGTGTAAATGGACGCAGTTGCACTGGTGAATATGGTTGTGATGATATTTATAACGGGGATGTTGTATACGTTGAGGGTTATAAAGATACCTTTAATGCCACTATTTATGAAAATAATCAATTTCAATATATACCAGTATAAATGTAAATGCAGACAAATATGAATTAATATATCAATATTTAGAGAATATTATATATGAACAAAATTAAACTATATGTTTATTATATAGTTTACTTTGGTATGTCATTTTTTAACATAAATGAAAATAATATTTCTACAGAAGAAAAGATAAAATACATATATAGTGGAGTTTCTATTAATCATCGCGATATTACTGCTCTTACCAATGATCACAGTAAAAATTCCATAAAAAAAAAAGATTTACCCAACGTTGATGGTAAGCGAATACAAGAAAAGAATACGTTTTATCAAATCAAAGTTAGAAATAAAGAACCAAATTTTATTTACGGTGGGTTATCTCCTTCATCATATACTGCAAAATCTATATATTTATTTGGATTATTGCACCGCAATATTTCGGGAATATCGTCAACTGATAAATCTAATATTGTTGGTGAAATTGTCGTTGAACATACTAATACTAACAAACAATTGCAAAAGGTATATACTTGTTTTTTAGTTAAAGAAATTGACAGTAATATTACTGAAGAAAACCCCAAGGGAGATACGACAGATAATTCACTTGATAAATTAGTACGTATGATAAATAATGAACTTCTACCAGAACAATCGTTTGATTTATCTTCAGTTATCCCCAGCCAGACACATTCAATTCATTATGTTGATAAAACGAATCATATTTTTGTCTTTACCAAACCGATTGAAATGAATAAAGATACTGCCAGATTTTTTAAAACCAATTTATCGATCAAAACTAATCTTTTTAGTATTTATCCTACAAATGCGAATAGCAATAAGACTTTATTCTATGGAAGTGAGACTATCCTATTAAATGGTACACCCTCTAATCAAGATGGATTTCGTTTGATGGAAGGTATTGATCAAGAAGATGACGCCGAAGAGACAAATGATATTTGGATAGACTGTTCACCAACGGGTGAAAGTGACGATACTGTTCAAGCATTAAGAAATATACCGGTTGATAGTGAGTATAGTAAGCATAAAGAGCAAATCGATGGATTTAAAATGATTACACATTTTTTCATGTTTATTTTGATAGTCTTATTAGCATTTTTTATGGTACCAAAGTTGTATAAGTCTATTGTTATTGACAGGTTTAATATAGATGCAGATGCGCATATGAATATATTTCATGCAGATATGGCAACTATAATAATAGTTCTTGTTAATTTGGTTGTTTCTTTTTTTACTTCAGTCAGTATTTATTATATAATGTTTCTAAGTTCAATTTCAATAGCCAGTTATGCACTTATACAATTTAACAAAACTCTACCAGAATTTATGACAACTGATGATAGAATTGCTAGTTATGCATCAAATGCTAAATTCCAACCAGAAGGTAAAGATGTTAGTATGTTAGGTGGGTTCTCTATACTTTTGATGATGTTATATGCTCTTGGAGAAAACGTAGAAAATAGTCAAATGCCTAAGCTCTGGCCATATTTATTATTTGCTCTCGTATCATTTTTTATTATATTATCAATTAATTATGCACTTGAATACCAGAATGCAGATGAAGATAAGAAAGCCGATGTGAAATATTTTAATGGTACAATATGGATAACACCACTTATATTAAGTGTGACAGTAATTAGTCCAATTATAATGCTTGTGATAAATAATTCAAAAACCGAGTAAGGAAACACTAATATAAATTATATAATTTCAAATAATGATATTACATAATTAATCGTTTATTGATACATGGAAGCACTTCCAACATCGTTAGCAACAGGACTGAATCCGCTGCTGATAAAACGAGCAGGTTCGCTTTTGCCAACAGGAGCCATCATATCAACCATTTGCTCTTCCAATGTTTCCTTCTTAGGTGGGTTCATTTTCTCCATTTTACTGTCTTTCTTTGCTTGGGTAGGTGTGTGTTTCATAATAACAGCCTTACCGGTAACATTGCTACATCTGCGTAGTAACTCATAACCAGCAAAAAGGTATAAAACAGCAAGTAAAGGATTTGCATAAAAGAAGAGGTATACTGTTATAGCAAAAATACCAACCATACCGATTGGTCCGTCAATCATACCACATAACATACTGGGTGCTTCAATAGGCATAGCAATATACACTACAAGCAAAAAGGCTAAGCCCATTTCTAATTGTGTCATGTTTTTTAGGAAACTGGGTGCTTTCATTTTATATACAATAGTATTATATTTTGTGCTTTGGAAAATTGAATTAAAAAGTCCTAAATTACTATATACATCTACATTTAACGATAGTATGAAGAAAACTTCGGGATATTCAAAGGAATCACGAACCAATCCTGTTATTCTTACAACAATTGAACGAGAGAATATTCGTTTAAAATCCTATATCGGGAAAAAGGGCTATACAATCCCCAAGGCTGAACTGCCTAAAGGAGAAGAAGAATTTTTGAAAAAAGATTTATTTGTAAAACCATTTGTTCCTGGTGCACAGTTTGGTAACCCGAATGACCTATCTGCAGCATTTCCCGTATATAGGGAGAATAATAATAAAATGTATTTACCAAGATTTTATGGAATTCAACGATATGGTGTTCCAGACAGATGTGATATTGAAGAGGGAGATGATATAGATGTTCCATTTGAACTTTCATTGCGTGATTATCAAGTTAAAATAGTAGATATTTATTGTAATTATGTATCTAAACCTTTATCCAAAGATAATGCACAACCAGGCGGGGGAGGTATTCTTGAAGTACCTTGTGGTAGAGGTAAATGTATCGCAGAAAACACACCTATTATGATGTATGATGGCACAATAAAAATGGTTCAAGACATAAAAGTAGGCGATGTAATTATGGGGGATGATTCAACCCCAAGAAATATTCTAACTCTCGCACGAGGAAGGGAGCAAATGTACAAAGTCATACCAAATAAAGGCGATTCATATACAGTGAATGAAAGTCACATTTTATCATTAAAGTATAGTTCTACTGTAAATAAAAATACACCAAAGGGAACTATTCGTGATATTTCTGTATTGGATTATTTAAATTTACCAAAATCATATCACGGAAAAGGAGGAGTTCTTGTTGGTTATCGGGTTCCTATTATATTTCCTACAAAAGAAGTTGATATTGACCCATATATACTTGGATATTGGTTAGGTGATGGAGATTCAAATTGTGCGACGATTACAACAGAAGAAAATGAAGTAGTTGAATATTTTCAAAATTATGCTGAACAATTAAATTGCAAATTTAGACAGGGTAATGATAGTGATACTACGCGGCATTCTCTGCATTATTCGTTCGCTGGTAAATTAATAGACAATAAGAGAACCCCCAATATTTTATTA